>Ga0224508_10000349_pt1 | contig 45945 bp, 35 predicted proteins | sample SF_Jan12_sed_USG_4_FD_170157 | JGI IMG/M metagenome (GOLD analysis project Ga0224508, IMG submission 170157) | Sediment microbial communities from San Francisco Bay, California, United States - SF_Jan12_sed_USGS_21 | ecosystem: Environmental > Aquatic > Marine > Sediment | place: USA... | reverse complement strand
CGACTTGGAAGTATCGCCAGTCGATCCAGACGAAATTGCCGTCGCGTTCCAGTTTCTCGGCACAGGCAACACCGATATCACTTTGTTCGATGGTGGATCACAACTTCCGAATTCGTACCGCGATTCTGTGACTAGTGGAAACCCGACTAATTACGACACCATCGAGTATTCTGGAGATGGCAGCCACGTATTCACGGGCCGAACGTCTTCAACGGGCGCGCGGTTGCTGGATATCGATGCGAATGGTGTAGCGTCGTCAACGCGGCTCTCGAATGTACTCGGCGCTGGTGTTGAACGCTACGGTGATTGGTTGCTGCACGGGAGTCGCGTCTTTGATGGGACAACGCTGGTCAAGATTGGAACCTACCAAAGCAGTCCCCGGATAGGCGCCATCGACATTGCTAATAATCTCGCATTGATATTGAGCCAAGGCGATCTCACGGCGTTTCAGGGTGACACGTTCGTGCCACTCGCGACCTACGATCTCGGCCTGAATGACCCGGGCCTGATTCGTAGCATCGTGCCGGCCGGCAATTTCGCGGTATTGGTCGAGGACGTCACACTGCACGTGCTAGCGATCGCCGAGGTTACGACGCTCAATACGGGCGAATGCGATGTCGTCAGTTTGTTGACGAACGAAAACGAGTCCTACACGAACTACTCTTGCCCGATCGACGACGCGGTGTATGACCCAGTGCGGGACAAGATCTACGCGGCGACAGGCAGTTCCCTCGGTGCCAATGGCAATTCGATCGCCGTCATTGACCGCTCATCCGGACTGGTTGATGCCTATGTCCAAATCGGTTCAGATCCGAGGCACATTGCGATGTCGGCCGACGGCAATCGCCTTCACACTATCTTTGATGGCGCCGATACGATCGCTACCTTGAACCTGAATACGCTGTCGGTTAGCCGCATCCTGCAGATCGATCTGGTCGCGCAATCGACGGATCCAAACGCGCTGGAGCCTCGGCATGCGATTCGCATCCGGGCGTCCTCCGTCGAGAATGACACATTTGTCGTGTCGCTAGGCGTTCCGACCAGCAGTCCGTTTGAGCGACTGACGGCTTTCCGGGACGGTGTGCGACTGGCCGATGACGTGTTGTTTACCGACCTGCAAGACTCGTTCACGAACTTCGGGCCGTTTGTGATATTTGACGATACGGGCCGACTTTTCAGCTTGAACGAAGAATCGCCTCCCAATGTGCAGGCATTGTCGCTCGGAGCGACGGGGCTTTCGGCCGGCGCCTTCTTCGACGTCGGCAACGTCCTAATCGGCGAGGCGAAGCCCGATGTGGCGCAAAATGAGGTATTCACCGCCATGGGAGGCCTCATTGATCTGACGAACCAGACCAACGAGGCACGCTATGACCCGAATGCGCCGTCGTTCGATGACGCGCGTGGCGGTCTCGCGGTAAATGCAGATGTGGCGTCCAATGACGTTTACATTCTTGTTGGTGGTGGCGCAGGCTCCGGAATCGGACGATACGACTACACCACCGGCGCACTCGTCGCCGAACAGCTTATCGAATCTTTTTTTAACAGTTTTTTGTTCGAAGAGAAGATGTTCGATGTTGGGCCCGACCAGCTTGGTATTGTGCCTAACCCGACGACCGGACTCATTGTCATTGACAAGGCGTCTATTCAGTAAGACTACAAACCTGACTTCATTGATCGAACAAGGGGTCTACCGAAACCGGTAGGCCCTTTTTGTATAGGTCGCTGGGAGAGATCGAACGGCATCACAGTTCGACCGGGCTAATTAATACTCGTAAGTGACTTGTGCTTTGATATTCTGGAGCCGTTCCCGATTATTTGGTTGCCAAGCAAATCTTTTGCCGAGGTGGACTAACCAAAGACCGGGAAGGCTGTGATGACGCTTGCCGCGAATTACCTGCATTTGAAGGAAGGAGGAAACGATGCGTCTGGGCATGATTGGGCTTGGCCGCATGGGCGGCAATATGGCACGCAGGCTGCGCCGGGCCGATGTCGAAGTCGTTGGCTTCAACCGCGATCTCAATGTGACACAAGAGCTTGCCGATGACTGTGGGCTGATAGCAGCGGATTCACCTGAGCACCTGGTCGCACAACTCGAGCACCCACGACTGGTCTGGTTGATGTTGCCCGCCGGTGACGTGACCGAATCCTACGTAGAACAGATGAGGGGCTTGCTTGAGGCCGGAGACATATTGGTCGACGGCGCCAATTCGTATTTCAAGGACTCAATGCGCCGCGGCGATGAATTCAGCAAACTCAAGATTGATTTCGTCGATGCCGGTGTGTCTGGCGGGGTCTGGGGACTGGAAAACGGCTATGCGCTTATGGTTGGTGGATCAGAAGCGGCACTCTCGCGGCTGAAACCGGTACTCGAGGCGCTTGCCCCAACATCTGATCGTGGCTGGCTACACACAGGTCCGGTCGGCAGCGGACATTTCGTCAAAATGGTTCACAACGGCATCGAGTACGGAATGATGCAGGCTTACGCTGAGGGATTTGCATTGATGCAGGCACGAAGTGATTTCGGTCTGGATTTGGCTGAGATTGCGGAGACGTGGCGGCATGGCAGCGTAGTACGCAGTTGGCTACTTGATCTCACGGCCGAGTTCTTGGATCAGGACCAGGAACTGGCAAACGTCGAAGCGTTTGTCGCCGACTCTGGTGAAGGTCGATGGACTGCAATCGAGGCAATCGAGCAGGGTATTCCAACACCGGTTATGAGCAGCGCGCTTATGATGCGCTTCGCGAGTCAAGGTCAGCACGATTACGCGGCAAAGCTCTTGGCGATGATGCGCAAGGGATTTGGGGGACATACGCTGAAAATCGAGGAGTAGTAATGAATGGCCCGTGCCATATTGTGATTTTTGGTGCAACTGGCCATCTGGCCACAACCAAGCTATTGCCGTCGCTCTATCATCTCGAAGTCGTCGGTCGTCTCGACCCACAGCTGGTGTTTATCGCTTTCGCCCGACGTGACTGGACTACTGAGCATTGGCGTGCTCATCTCGAGCAAATATTGGCTGAACAATTCGAAGCGAACGCAGATGCGGCGCGTCGATTCGTCAAGCGTTTCGAGTACATCAAGGGCGATCACACGGACCCGGCGGCTTATCAGCGGCTGCTAGAGCAGCTCGGCGAACCGCGTCCTGGTGTCGGCGAAAACGTCATTTTCTATCTGGCCATTGCGCCGGATGATTTTGTCCAAGTGATTCGCAATCTCGGTGATGCCGGTCTTAACAGCGTCTTCTCTCACCACCGAATCGTTGTCGAGAAGCCCTTCGGTACCGATCTCGCCAGCGCCCGCCAACTCAACGCAGAATTGCATCGCAATTACAAAGAAGAGCAAATCTATCGCATCGATCATTATCTGGGTAAGGAGGCCGTGCAAAATCTATTCGTATTTCGCTTTGCTAACTCGGTCATCGAGCCATTGTGGAACAGGCACTATATCGATCACGTACAAATCACCGTAGCCGAGGATTCCGGTATCGGCGAGCGAGCGGCTTATTTCGATCAGTCTGGGACTTTGCGAGACATGGTGCAGAATCACCTGCTGCAAGTGCTCACATTGGTGGCCATGGAGCCGCCGGTGAATCTGGACGCTGATGCCGTACGGGACGAAAAAGTCAAGGTTCTAAGATCGATCCGAGAAATAAGCCCAGACTCCGTGGATGAAGTTGCGTTACGTGGTCAGTACGGGGTGGGCGAAGTAAACGGTTCAGAAATCTTGGCCTACAAAGACGAGCCTGGCGTCAAGGTTGACTCTAAAACGGAGAGTTATGCGGCGATCAAGATTCATGTTGATAATTGGCGTTGGCGCGGTGTGCCCTTCTATCTGCGCAGCGGTAAGCGCCTCGCGTCGCGGCATTCGCTGGTAGCGATCCGCTTTCGGGATCCGCCTCACCAGCTTTTTTACAACACGCCGTGTGAGAACATGGATCCAAACTGGCTAATGCTCGCTATCCAACCAGAAGAACGTATTCGCTTTGAGTTACTCGCACGCGAGCCGGGCTTAGCCATGGTGCCGCGACCGCTGCATATCGACACGGATTACCGGTCTGACAACGAGCAACGGCTGGATGCTTACGCCACGCTACTATTGGATGTAATCGAAGGCGATCGCGGTCTGTTCATTCGTTTCGACGAGGTAGAGATGGCCTGGCAGGTGATCGAACCGGTAATCAGGCATTGGAACGAGACAAGCGAGCACCTCTACACGTACGCGGCCGGCAGCTGGGGTCCGAAGGAGGCCCGTGCACTATTTGAGAAGCCGTATCAGTCTTGGCGTAACGATCTGTGAGCGAGCCGCTGATTCGATGGCACGTCTACGCAAATTCTGATCAGTTGATCGAGGCCGTTGTCAACGCTATCGCCGCCAAAGCCGCGCGAGCGATCTCGGCCGCCGGCAGATTTCTCATTGTACTCGCCGGCGGTTCCACCCCGCGGCCAATCTACGCACGACTCGTCGAGCTCGATACGTCATGGAATCAATGGCACGTTTTTTTCACTGATGAGCGCTGTCTCTCCGTCGGCCATCCAGAGCGCAACGAATCCATGGCCCGCGAAGTTTGGCTGGACTGCATTTCCATTCCTGCCGGTCAAATTCATGCGATCCCCGCCGAGCTGGGGCCGGACGCAGGCGCAAGGAAATACGCGCGCGAACTCGCCAGCGTGGGAGTGTTTGATCTAACGTTGCTCGGTCTTGGCGAAGACGGCCATACAGCGAGCTTATTTGCCGCCGATACGACTGAGGGTGAACCTGGTGCCGCCGATGTATTGCCAGTTCACGCGGCGCCCAAAACACCCGCGACCAGAGTGACCATGAGTGCAGCGCGCTTAGCGCGGTCAAATTCAGTGCATTTGATCGTTAACGGTGAAGAAAAGCGCGAAGTTCTGACGCGATTGCGAAACGGGGCCAATATGCCAATTCAATTGGTAAAACCAGTCAACGGCATTGACCTGTTTGTCGATAGCTCTGCCGCGCCATCTGACATCGTCTAGCCGATGCTAGCGAAACACGGTATGCACTGACGCCTAGTAAGCACTTAACCTTCAATCATTTCTCAATAGCGCGACCCCGATCATGGGCGTGCTCGAAGCAATTTTTTGTGACAGTAACCACAACTATTCCAGCAACATTCCCTTTTACCGTCAGGTACGGGCAAACCAAGAGATATTCGTCACCCGTCAGGGCCATTATCGTGTAGCGCGCATGAAAAAGTCGTACGCGTTCGTCGTCGATCGTACAAATCCCATCGTGGTACAAGAATTCCCGAATGAGAGTTTCGCTGGTGTCGTTCTCCGATTCATTCGGCCAATAGTCTCCGGGCACTCCTTTGTAGTCAATTGAGAACAACATACAGTCTTCTACTCGAAGTAGCTCTGCTCCTGACAACTGGTGATTTGGCCTGTCGTGCCAAGCCGCCAGCGCCTGGATTACGTCATTCGAGCAAGCCTGCTTAGGATCTAATTCTGTTGCACCGTGGAAAGCGAGTTCGGCTAGCTTGTGCTTATTGTCGGAAAAATCCATTAAGACACTCCGTCTTCGCGCCTATACCGCTAACGGGATTTTGCGACCTCTCGATTGAGAAAGTCACGTATAAAATCGGCGATTTCCTGATTGTGTGATTCTAAAGCGAAATGTCCGGTATCTATCAAGTGATACTCGAGATTCTTCAGATCCCGCTTGTACGGCGCCGCGCCGGCCGCAGGGAAGATCTCGTCATTCTTACCCCAAACGATTAACGTTGGCGGCTGATTCTTGCGCATATACTCCTGCCATGCCGGGTAAAGCGGTGGATTCGACCCATAGCTGTAGAACATCTGCAACTGAATCTCCTGGTTGCCCTCGCGGTCCAACAAGGGCTGGACATGGCCCCAGTTGTCCGGGCTGACAGCTTCCACGTTCGGCATACCATTGGTGTACTGCCATTTGGTTGCACCAAGTGTCACGAGGAAACGCAGCGCATTGTCGTTAGACATCGTCGGATCGTTGTACGCGGCCTTAACATTCTTCCAAAAATCGTTGTCCAGGCCTTGGTTGATCGCACCGCGGTCCTTCCAGTACTCCCGAATAGGCTCCCAGAAATCGTTGTCAATACCCTCAACATAGGCGTTGCCGTTTTGTATTATCAGCGAGTCAACGCGCTCAGGATGGCTGGTTGCAATGCGAAAACCTACCGGTGCGCCATAGTCCATCAGATACAGACTGTAACGCTCGAGCCCGATTTCGGTCGCAAACTTTTCGATGATGCGTGCAATATTGTCGAAGGAATAATCAAACTCCCCGACGCCCGGCATCGAGCTGAAGCCGTATCCAGGATAGTCCGGCGCCACCAGGTGAAACTGATCGGAAAGCGCCGGAATCAGGTTACGAAACATGTGTGATGAGGTTGGAAAGCCGTGTAGCAGCAGAATCGTCGGGCGATCGGGATTACCGGCTTCGCGGTAGAAGATATCCACATCTTCGATGCTAGCCGTGCGGTAGGCGATGCTGGCCGATGCATCAGCTCTGGCGGCGGACATCGCAACGACGATGCCGAACGCAAAATAGAATAGCGACAAAAGTGCCTTGTTCATAATACCTGCTCTCATTATTTTTTCCCTCCCAGTTACGGCCGACCATGGCCATCCTTGGCGTAATGGACTACTGGCTAGCTTGCGCCCTGCGGAACCACGCCAGCATTGATGTTGTTTCCCTTTACCAGCAAGTAAATACAAATCAACAGCATCGTGACCTGAAATTCCATTCCGCCCATCGGAAAGCCTTCTGCAGGGACGAAGTTCCAGCGCCCCCAATGAAAGAGTGCAATCGCGCCAAGCAAAACCGGAATACACACTAGGGCGCCAACACGGGTCATCAAGTCGCTCTTCTGATCTCGACTAAGACCACCGAGTAGAATCAGCCCGCCGCCGACAACTTCGGCCAGCGCGACCAAGGTCATGACCGGGACGGAGAGATTTAGCATTTGAGAGAACCCTTCCAGATTCATAAACTTCAATACGCCGTGAAAGATGAAAACGCTTGGAATCGTCAAGCGCATAAACCAATGTGCATAGGGTGCAAGTTGATTGAGTATTGTCATTGTTGTGTCCTCATGTGATAAGGAATAGCGATCCCCGTACGCCGACATGGCACCTCATATTCGAAATATGGCGTGCGCAACCTACCGAAAAAAAATCAGTAATCAGCGCTGATACGTTTCACTGCTTCGTCGGTTGTCCACACTGCATTGGCAACAAAGCGGAAATTGATTAAGGCGGACAAGTAGCCGTCGCCCTCCGGTATTTGTGCTGCCGCGGTTGCATCCTTCACTACCGCAACTTCAAACCCCATTTCCAGCAACTCACGCAAGTGCGATTCCACACAGAGGTTGGCGGACATCCCGGCCAAGATGACTTGGTCAATTTTCTGCTTGCGCAGCTGCAGCACCAGATCGTTTTGCTCCGGCCCATACACCTTATGTGGCGACGTTATTACTGTCTCGCCATCAAACAGGTATTTCTTGTACTGCGGCATGAAATCAGCGCCCGAGTTTTCGAATCCCTCCGTCGTGTATGCTGATGGTCGGTCAAACATTCCGATGTTGTGCATGACCTTTTCTAGAGCACCCTCGAACTTCCATCCGTGATCAGTCGGATAGTAGTAGTGCGGGGAAATCATGACTGAAATACCCGCTTGCTTGGCCGCTTTGAGCAGCCGCTCGATGTTGGGTACCGTGTTGTTTTCAGTGACATTTGCGCCAACCAGGCCCCAGGTCACACCCTTCTCGCTCAAGAAATCTATTTGCGGATCGGTGATGACCAACGCCACACGAGGAAAATCCAGCTCCATGTTGCTCGCCGGCAAACCGGGTTCGGCCGGCTCAGCGTATGGGTTTTCAGCCGCCGTCGCGAAACCGGCAAAGATAAATGCCGTTAGCGCGGTAAAAATTCTTGCGGTGGTGATGCGCGTATCAAACATGATGATGCCCCCTCAATAAGAATCCGTTCGGTGGACCGGAAATCTTGGCGCCCGTCTTGGCGCTGACAATAGGCGCGGGGCCCAGTGGCTTTTCCGTCTGTGTCTTTCGCCAGGTCTGATTGTTTTACTTATGTTATCTACTGAGTATAGGTACGCCGCCGCCAATCCGCTCGTGCCATTATGGTATTTTGAGCGCCTGGATTAATTCTTGCCATTTTGATAACGAGTACGCGCGCAAACGGTCTTACTGGGGCAGCGATACTACAAAATCGATGGCCGCTAGCTGCTCGGGAGACTTGCCGATGCTCTCCAGGAACGCCAGCCAGCGCGGGTCGAATTTGATGTTTGCGAACAGGGGCTCATTCGTAATTTCAGCCAGGCCCGGATCATTGTAAGACACCGCCTTGTCCAGCCATTCGAAAGCGCGATCGGTCTCGCCACGGAATGCGAATACATAGGCGATGTTGTAGGCGGCATCTTGTTCGTACTTTTGGATCAATTCCGCCACAGCAGAATCGGAGGCGGCCGTCTGGCCAAGCGCATGGTGGGCCATGGCCAGACCGAGCAGGCGCCAGGCTTTGAACTCCTCCTGCTGAATTGACGTCAGTGCAGATACAGGCTCGCCCTTGAGGAGTAACGCAACACCAATTCTGTACTGCGCACCAATATAGGCCGGGCTCAGAGTCAACGCGGTACGAAACGAGGCAATGGCTTCGTCCAAGCGCCCAGCTGACAGATAGGAATCGCCTTGGTTGTTATTTGCAACTGCGTCCAGTGGGTCACGTGCGAGCGCATATTCCTCTAGCGCAATCGTCAGCTCGAGTCGACCGAGAGATTCGGCCAAACTGGCCGCGCTGAAGATAATGCTAGTGTTGGTTGGCTCCAACGCGAGCGCCCGCTCATAATGCTGCGCCGCCGCGGCTAGATCCCTTTGATAATGCGTCGCTATCCAGCCGAGGCGCGCGTGCGCCCGTGCGTACAATGGGTCGAGGGCCAAGGCCTGATTGGTTGCCTTGCGGGCTAGAGCGTAGCCTTCGTCCACGGGCCGAAGGCTGTTGTCCGTCTGGTTGACGTAGATACTTGCCAGGCTGTCCCATGCCGCAGCGTAGCCCGGATCGATCGCGAGCGCCTGCTCGATCATTGCAATAGCTCGCTCCCAGTCGCTAGGTGAGCCCTGACGACTAAGATAACGAGCCTGCAGGATGATTGCATAAGCTTCAGGATCGGTCTCGTCGACAATGGGGGTTGTGCCCAATAGCGTAATCTTAAGCTGATCCACCACCTCGGCGGCAATTTCATCCTGGATGGCAAAGATGTCATCCAAAGTGCGGTCGTAGGTCTCCGACCAAAGGTGCGTATCCGATTGGGTCTCGATCAGCTGCGCTGTGATGCGAACCTGGTTGCCGGTTTTTCGGATCGAGCCTTCCAGTATGTGGGCTACATTCAGTTCACGCGCCACTTCGGTAAGCCGCACGTCCTTGCCCTTGTAAGAAAATGCCGACGTCCGTGAAATCACCCTGAGTTCTGGAATCTTGGCCAGAAGACCCAGGAGTTCCTCCGATATTCCATCGGAAAAATACTCTTGGCCGGCATTCGGGCTCATGTCGGCGAATGCAAGTACCGCAATGGAATTATGGGGAGGAAGAAAGACATCCTTGCCGGAATTGAGCCACCACTTGTCATACGCGAACACGATTACGGCGGCGGCCAGAATAGCGATGACAATGAAGTCCATACGCCGGCCAGTAATATGAGTAATCGAGGCCGATCTATCGACATCCTTCTCAAGCTTGACCCCCTCCGGTGTGATCTCGTAGACCCAGGCGAAGATCAAAGCGATGGGAAACCCAATGGCGAGAACACCGAGAACAGCTTGTCCCGTCCATCCCGGCAGAGGCGCGAGGGCGATCAAGACTTCCGCCACCTGCATGACCAGCCAGGCCGCCACGCCATAGAGCAGCGCCATGCGAAAGACATTGCGACGCCTAAGTTCTGAGATCAGACTCATTAGCGAATGATTACGCCTTTGTCACTGACCAGGCAACTCGAATCAACCGCAAACGAGACTAAGATGGGCTGCTAACGACAAAAAGCGAAGGTAACTACTTATTTAGGGAATCATCTCGCGAGGCGTTTCTTTTTCGCCATCGGCTAGCGCATTATCGTGGTGGGCAGCGCTGGCTGTCGATAACATTGCATTGCTCAATACTCTTCAATTTCGATCTCCGGGTGCCTTCGAGGTAAAGCGACACGGAACCAGATGAACGGCAACAATGGATTAGGCAACCAGTACATCCAGGCAAGATTTCGTACCGGCTCGCCCTTCTCCACATGCAGATCCATCCATACGTACAGAAACTTGTAAACACAGAGTCCGGGCAGAAAGTTTGTTCGAAAGCCATCCGTCTTCAGGTATTTCCTGCGAACGTAGTAATTGCCTTCGAACGGCGTAATGCCCCAGCCAATCGGCCCATCGGCAAGCAGCGTGCCAGTGGTGCTGTGTTTGATTCGAACCCTGCTCATTGCGCCGACCCCTCGAACACGACAAGCGCGGCATTAATCGCACGATTTCGTATCGGCCTGGGGTGCTCATCAAGAAAGTATTTCAAGGTACACACACAGACCAACATTGAGCGCCGCTTATTACAGCTATACGACACTGCATCGCCGACAGGTCAGGATCGGCCACCGCCAGTGCCGGGCCTGTTAGGCGGGTGGGCGCAAGTCCCTTGCGTTGCGGCGATCGCGCTCCGTAGTAATCAACAATGCCAACGCCGCTAAAAGAAGAACGGGCGATGAAAGAACGCCCGGAGCCAGTTGTCCCCAATATATGGAGGCACCGATATGCAGAAGGGCGTTCCCCGTCATGAGTAAGCCCAGGACATTTGCCACAAGTTTCATTCCTACGCAAGCGGTTTCGACAAGCTTCGAAGCGGACACGCACTTTGCATTGCTGATCGAATTCGCTTTTGCTCACACAGACCTTCAGAAATAATCTATGTGGCGAGTTCAAGCCGTCGTTTCTGGCAAATGATAGCGGGAAGCCCTTATTGAACTCCTCAATTCAGGCTCCTAGATTGGATTAACACTGTTTTGCAAGCGGCGCGCCAATGGCAATCAGAGTTGAGCGACTGTCCAGCTACGCTGGAGCATGGATCCTACTGCTAGTCGGGTCATTGGCGCCGGCCGTCGTCTCCGCCCAGCAGGCGATCGTGCCGCTGCAGTTCAGCTTCTCCGACCCGGGTGCGCGCAGCATGGGCTTCGGCGGGGCTTTCGTCGGCCTTGCGGACGACGCCACTGCCGCGTTCTCGAATCCAGCCGGTTTGGTGCAATTGCTAAGCCCCGAGATTTCGATTGAAGGGCGGCGCTGGAGCTACTCGACCCCATTTACCGAGGGCGGACGGTTAGAGGGCCTCCCCAGCGGTAACGGGATCGACACGACAGTTGGTCTCCGGACGGCGACCTCGGAAGCTGACCTCACTGGGCTCTCTTTCCTGTCGTTGGTGTATCCGAAAGGGAACTGGTCGCTGGCTTTCTATCGGCACGAGTCGGCCAATCTCGAATTTTTCGGCGAGACCCAGGGACTATTCTTCGGTGGGACCGACTGCTGCCAGGACCGGGAACCTGACCAGCGTGCAACGAGCGATATGGAAATCGTCAGCTATGGGTTGTCCGGCGCGTATCGGATCAGCGACCGGTTTGATCTCGGGCTCGGAGCGGTCTACCACGATACGTCAATAAGTACGACGGCGACGCAGTTCCTCTGGGATGAAGACACAATACAGAGCTTCTTCGCCCCGAACTCGTACCTTTTTGAGCGCTCGGTGATCAGCGTGACAAGTCTCGCCGACGACACCGATTGGACGCTGACCGGAGGGTTTCTCTGGCGGCTGGCGCCGAGTTGGAGCATCGGCGGTGTCTACCGACAAGGGCCGGAGATCGAGAACGATTTCGTCGGGACAGCCGGACAGGCTGTTGATCTCGGAGTGCCGCCTGGTGAGGTTTTCGGTCAGCGGACAGGAGTTAAGATCGAGTTCCCGAGTATTTATGGACTCGGGTTCGCATACCGGGCTCCCGACGGGCGCCTCACCGTGACTTTTCAGTGGGATCGCGTCACCTATTCGAGCATTGCGGAGAGTCTCGAGTTGGACGACCAGGTGATCGAAGATGCGGACGAGCTGCACCTGGGAGCCGAGTACGTCTTTCTCGATTCGACGCCAATAATCGCCGTCCGGCTCGGGACTTGGCTGGACCCCGATCACGAGCCGCGAGCCACAATCGACGATCCGCTGCTCCGTGCATTGCTGCCGGGGGGAGACGACGACATGCACTATGCAGTAGGGCTGGGAGTGGCCACGCAAAACTTCCAAATCGATCTCGGGGCCGATTTCGGCGACCGAACGGACACCCTGTCGCTGTCGGCGATCTACAACTTTTAGGCCAGACATGTCAGCTTTCATCGAAAATCTATTTAGCCGCGCCGGGATCCTGGTCTTACTTCTTGTCGGCTTGCTGGTACCGGCCCGCGTCTCCGCTCAAGAGGCGGTCGTTCCACTGCAGTTCAGCTTTTCTGATCCGGGCGCGCGCAGCATGGGTTTCGGCGGAGCCTTTGTTGCACTGGCGGACGACGCCACCGCCGCGTTCTCCAATCCGGCCGGATTGGCGCAGCTGCTGAGGCCGGAGATTTCGATCGAAGGTCGCCGTTGGAGTTATTCGTCGCCATTCACCGAGAGCGGCAGAGTGGAGGGCCTTCCCAGCGGCTTCGGGATCGACACGACCGTCGGTCTCCAAAGAGTGACATCGGAAGATGATCTCACCGAGCTCTCCTTCCTATCGCTGGTGTATCCGAAAAATAACTGGTCGCTTGCGCTCTACCGGCACGAGTATGCGGATTTCAAATTCTTCAGCGAAACTCAGGGGCTCTTCGCCGGTGGAACGAACTGCTGCCAGGATCGGTTTTGGGACCAGCGATCGCAGACCGAGATGGAAATCCTAAGCTACGGGCTCTCCGCGGCCTATCGAGTCAGCGACAAACTCAATCTCGGGCTCGGGTTAGTCTACTACGATGCTTCGTTCGTCTCGGATGCTTCGATATTCCTCTGGGATGAGGACACCATCCCGAGCATCTTCGCACCAAATTCATACCTACCTGAGAGATCGGTGTTTAGCGAGCGAATAACTTTCGACGACGCCGATTGGGCTCTTACAGTGGGTTTTCTATGGCGGCTGTCAGGAAGCTGGAGCGTGGGCGGCGTATACCGACAAGCACCAAAGGTCGACGTCAACGTCGCGTTGACGGCCGGACAGGCGCTCGACCTCGGAGTGCCGCCCGGCGAAGTGTTCGAGCAGGGGACAGCCGTGCTCGAGTTGCCGCGACTTTACGGGCTCGGATTCGCGTATCGAGACCCCGACGGCAGTCTCACTGTGACTTTTCAGTGGGATCGCGTCGAATATTCGAGCATCGTGGACAGCCTGGAGATCGACGACCGGGTGATCGATGACGTGGACGAGCTGCACCTGGGCGCCGAGTACGTCTTTCTCGACTCGACACCGATCATAGCCATTCGCTTTGGCACCTGGCTGGAGCCCGACCACCAGATGCGGGACACGAGCGGCGAGATACTTGCCCGCGCGCTGCTGCCACGTGGGGATGACGAGATGCACTACTCGGCCGGGCTGGGCGTAGCCTTTCAAGGTTTTCAGATTGATCTCGGGGCGGATTTCGCCGATCGCGTGGATACGGTGTCGCTATCGGCGATCTACAATTTCTAGGCCACACGCATCAGGCATCGACTTATAGGAATTTGTCGATTGCGAAAAGAACAACCGCTATCGCCAGTATCGCGATGATGATGATATTGAGCTTGCGGCCGGAATGACGCGCCACGGATTTCGACCGGTCGACGTCTTCTTCACGTATGACACCTTCTGGCGTCAGCTCGAAGGCCCAGGCAAGGATGAGCGCAATTGGCAGGCCGAAAGCGAGAAAAACGATCAGCAATTTGCCGGCCCAGACGGGAACCTCGAGAAAATCGAAGACAACGTCTCCGATCTGTAGTAACACCCACGCGGTAACTACGTATACGATTCCAATGCGGAACACGCTGCGGCGCTTCAACTCCGCGAGTAATCCGGTAGCAGGTGGTTTGTCGCTGTTAACCGCTTCCAGTTCCTCCTCGCCTATGATTGGAATCGGCACGGCTGAGGTGACCGTAGGGATCGTATGGTCGTGCATCTCCTTCAGCCAACGTTGAAAGAAATAGTTCGCCAACGCGAATTGGCGCTCCATGTTGCTGCGGATAAAGCCGAGGTTCTCCAGGCGGCGCAGCGTACCCTCGAGTGAATCGGCCCCGAGCGATGTCTGTTCCCGAATCGAATCGTTCGTCGCGGCCGTCTGCCTGGCGACGATGCGGATGATGTCGCCTTCAGATTCGGACAGCATTTCGAAGTCGACGGAAAAAAAATAGCTCACCATCCGGTCGGTGGCGACCTGTTCGATGGCCTCCTCCAAGTTACCCGTTTCAAGGTAGCGTTTGCACACGAGTTGAACCAGGTACGGATGATTATCACAACGATCCCGGATCGCTTCGACCACACCATCTGCGAATTGGGGTCTCTCCTGCACACCGAGATGAGATTGCTCAATCAGCGAACGCGCCTCGTCATCGGAGAATCGCTCGATGTAGAGCGGCGGCGTAAATCCATGCAGGAACGGCGAAGTATCTACTTTCTGCTCGGCAAGTGCCCACAGACGAATAGTCGATGCCAGAACCGTGCGAATATCCTCACGACTTTGCATTGCGTGTCGAAGTTTGCGCAACAGTGACGGGTCTTTTCGATGCAGCTTGATTAACTCTTCAACTTCGTCGCAAAGCAGCATCAGCTTCAGCTTTTTGGCACGCAACAGGCGTCGGAGTCGCTCGAGTGAAACGAATAAGTCCTCCGCCTCGACGTCTTCCAGACCAATGCCGATACGTTCCAAGCGCTCATCGGCGTCCAACAGCGCATCGGCGAAGTTGAGGTGCAATTCCTCGGGCGTCTCGGCGCCCTGAAGATCCCAGAAGATCGGAAAGAATCGACTATCCCGAGAAACCTCCACGATGTACTCAACTTGTTTCAAGAGCGAGGTCTTGCCGATTCGTCGCGTGCCCAGCAACCAGATGCAGTTTCGATTGCCCTCGAGGATTTCTGCAATTTGCGCGGCGCGGCCGTAGAAGCGATCACCCCGCACCCATTGACCGACAACGTAAGGGATCGGCGGCAAGCTGGAAGAAAGTCCGCTTGACGTTACGGAGTGCTGTGCCGACATCGTCTCGACGTTTGCCAACAGCCGGTAGCCCCGCTTGGGTAAGGTTTCAATTAGTTTGTAATTGGCTTGACCGGGACCCTTACCAATTTTGCCAACCTCATGGCGCAGTTGATAGATGCATCTGCTCAGCGTGTGTTCGGTTACCACCACATCCGGCCACACGGTGTCCAAGAGCTCGTCTCTTGATACGACTCGACCGGGATGTCTGGAGAGAACATTGAGCACCTCCATCACTTTGGGCTCCAAACGGACTGTGCCGCCGGGACCGGCCACCGTACCCTCGCGTGGATCAACAGTGAACTTCGGAGAAGCCTGTACCTCGGTAGCCAATCTTTCCCTCACAGGTGAATAGACGTCATCACTAGCTAACATGCAGGCCTAGCAGCAACAACCCGGAGATGTACTTAGATTCTGAGTAGCTTGCCACCATGCAGCTCCGGTCATCAACCCTGCATCAAAAAAGGCTGAAAATCGGGTGCTTAGCGGTCCCCGAGAAAGAACTCAGGAAGATATGACGTCGTCATCAAGCGGCGCGTCGAGCGCACGTGTTCAATGAATCCTGAGGGTGTTATCGGTAGAAGGCGATACGCAACCTCGAAAGCAGGAAACGAATCTCACATTGGATGTGCTTTGCTCAGGAGGTTTCGTCATGAACACAAAACTATTTCAATCGCGTTGTCCAGGGCTGGTCTTTCTAGTTCTGCTCAGCGCCTGTTCCGGAGGCATTGGCAACGTCTCGGTCGAGGGCCCGATAATCCCACCACCGCCGCCGATACCGACCAGTGAGACTATTACGGCGTACGGTGTAATCACGGGACTCAATGACGTAATCGTCAACGACGTTCGTTATGCGGCCAATGCGGCGACCGTCACGGTAAATGGTCAAGCGGGCATATTGTCTGACCTCAAGCTCGGCCAAGTTGTTACGGTCCAAGGCAGAATCAACAGTGGCGGCCTGTCAGGTACCGCCGACAGCATTATTCTTGACGCCACCCTGATCGGAGCAGTGCAAAACCTGGATGCAGCCAACAACCGGTTGACCGCGATGGGTCAAACCGTAATAAGTGACTCGGACACTTTTTTCGGTACCGGCATCGATCCGGCAACATTCACCGGACTAACGGTCGGTAACATCATTCAGGTCAGCGGCTACGCAGATGCTGCTGGTGCGATCAGAGCAACGCGGATCGAACTTGGTAACGCGAACGCGGAACTGCAGCTTATTGGCGCAGTTGCCGGTCTCGATCTCGCAAACCTGTTGTTCAGGGTCAATGGCCTGACTGTCGATTATAGCGGCGCCATGTTTGTCGACCTGCCGGGCGGTGCACCAGCCAACGGCATGATGATCAAAGGCATTGGCACAATGTTAGGCGGCCTCTTCAACCTCGAACGCCTTGTCGCGGCACCCGATCTGTTTGGTGGCATCGGCCAACGTGTGCAGACCGCTGGCGTAATCACTCGCTTTAATTCGCCAGCGGATTTCGACATCAACCACTCGGCTGCTACCGTCAATGTAGGCACTGCATACATCAATGGCGACACGGGTGACCTGGCCATGAACGCCGAACTCGTCGTTGACGGCGACGTCGCTGCCGGCGGACTCATCACGGCCCATCGGGTCACTTTTGGCGATCTCGTCAACGACACTGCGACGCTAGTATTCGGATTCGCCGATTTCACCGAGATCTCTGTACCGACCGTTTTCAACGTTACGGTCACCCAAGGACCTGAGTTTTTGGTTGAAGTCGTCGTCGACGAGGATGCTGTTAATCGCATTGCCGTAACGCAGGCCGATTCTAGGCTCGACATCGCTTTGGGTCCGAGAAACGGTAATATCGAGACGCTGGAGGCGTTCGTCACAATGCCAGTGATCGAGAGCATCGACCTGACCGGAGTCGTCAACGCCAGCTTGAACAATTTCAATCAAGTGCGAATGACGGTCAACGTTAGTGGCGTAAGTCGTCTGCTTGGTAATGACTTGATGATCGGCGAACTGACTGCCAACGTCTCCGGTGTCAGTCAGCTAAATCTTGGCGACATCCGTCCGATTGGAATCGCGAACATCGATGTCAACGGTGTCAGTCAAGCGACTCTCAATATGGACATCGGATCCACGCTGACTGGCTCTGTGGCGACAGGAGACGGTACGGGTATATCGACGCTCTTTTACTATGGTACGAATGCCAACGTAAACGTTGCGACTGACTCCAGTTCGTCGGTCGTAAAGCTCGGCGAAACGAGACCCTAACACGATGAAGGATGGATGAAATGCAAGCCGGCGGCGGAAAGGCAATGACGATACGTTGTTGTACGCAATTATTCCGCCGCCGAGCACGTCAGCCAATACGTGTAGCCAATTGGCATGCCATTTCCTCTCGGAAATTTCGTATTGCGCTCCGTTCGATGCTGTGCCGTAGTCCCACAATGATGGTGCCACGATCTTCAAGCGGGCTACTCATTCTTTTGCTGGCTGCATCGATGCTGTTGGTCGCCGAATCAGCCGCCGCTGATCTTTGGTACGAACACTATTCCAAGGCCGAGCAGGCCCTCGAGGAACAAGACTGGACACTGGCCGTTCAGGAGATCAACGAGGCATTGGAGAGGAAGGGCGACTCTGGCGCGCGGGTGCGTAGTTACGGGATGAACGTTACTGCCTACTTCCCGTATTTCAAGTTGGGCGTTGCGTACTATCACTTAGGTCAATTTGACGCGGCATTGCAAGCATTCGAGACGGAGGCAAGATTAGGCGCTATCGCTGAGGCGGATACCGAAAGTGCAGAACTTGAACGTTACCGAGGTCTCGTTCAAGAAGCACAGGCAGCGGCGGCCGTCGAGGAACAACAACGGATTGTTCAGATCGTTGAGCAGAGCCTCAGCGATGCGAGGGAACTCGAGGGTCGAGGCCTTCTGGACGAGGCCATGGCGGCCCTCGACCAGGCGCTCGCCGTCGCCCCGGACGATGTCGAAGCCGCGGAAGCCATGCGCCAGCTTCGTTCGCGGTTTGTAGAAATAGAGCTCGAACAGGATCATGATCTAAGAGCCCAAAAGCTAATTGAGGACGGACGGGCGCTCCTCCTTGAGCGGCAGTACAGCGAGGCGTCGAGCGTTTTCCGTCAAGCGCTTTTTCTTAAACCGAGCGCGGAGGTTCAAGAACTTCTTGAGGCGGCTCAGCGAAATCTACTTGCCGAGCTCGAGGCTAGCCAGGAAATTGAGGATCAACGGCCTACCATCGATGCGGGACTTGAAGAAGTCCGTGCACTGGAATCCGCTGGACAATTGGCCACGGCGCTGGATCGACTCCAATCCGTTCTCGTTCTGGATCCTGCCAACCAAGAGGCGCGGTCGATCCAAAGTCGACTTTTGCTGGTGCGCAAAGAAGCAGATGCGGAGAACACTCGGCGGGCGATGATTGAACAACTCCTGGCCGAAGCCGGCTCGCAGTTCGACGCCGGATCGGCGGAAGCGTCGCTATCTGCTGCGAATCGTGTCTTGGCCCTCGATCCTGGTAACGGCGCTGCGCTCAAGTATGTTGCGCAAGCCTACGGAATGATCAGCCAAGAACTCCTCGGCACAGGGCCGAGAGGAAACATTCCGCCCGCTGTGCGCTTCGTGGATCTCCGGCAGGAGGGAGACGACGGGATGTTGTTGCAGACGATCGCAACGCCTGCATTCCGACTAGATGGCGTGATCATCGACAACTCGCCGGTCGAAGTCGTCTTTTACGGCGACGACGACAGCGTGCTTGATACGCGTCTCAGCAGTCAGCCACTCGGCGAATTCTATCTCACCGAGTTTGTTGTCGAAGCAGAGTTATCGCCCGGGCGCACGACTTTCCGTCTTGTTGCAACGGACTCCGAGGATTTAATCTCTAGCAGTGAATATGTCGTGACATATGCTCGCCCCTTTTTCCGGGCGCCTTGGTTCTACGCAATGCTGCTCGGCAGCGGTGCGGTTCTGAGTGCTGCACTGCTGTGGCGCCGCTTCCGGCACCGCGAACGTCTGCGGAAGCGCAGATTCAACCCATACGTCGCCGGCGCCCCGGTGCTCGACGACACTATGTTCTTTGGACGGCATGGACTTGTTGACCGAATACTGCAAACCATCCACAACAACAGCTTGCTGATCTACGGCGAGCGACGCATTGGCAAGACCTCGATTCAGCATCAGCTTAAGAAACGTCTGACCGCACTCGACGACCCGCACTACAAATTTTTTCCTGTCTATGTCGACCTGCAGGGTACGCCGGAGACGCGATTTTTCCAGACAATCGCCGAAGACATCTTTCAGGAGCTGGCACCGGTGCTGGATGATCTGACGTCGGTGCAAGACATGTCAGGCGACTATTCCTACCGAGACTTTGTCCGCGACGTGCGCGCTGTCCTAAAGACACTCAAAAAGCAAACAAGCAAAAAGGTCAAGCTGGTACTGCTGATCGACGAAGTCGATGAACTGAACGACTACGATCCCAGGATCAATCAAAAGCTTCGCAGTCTGTTCATGAAAAACTTTGCGGAAAACCTGGTCGCGGTGGTCTCGGGCGTAGAGATTAAGAAACACTGGGAGAGAGAAGGAAGCCCGTGGTACAACTTCTTTGAAGAAATCGAAGTCAAACCATTCGGGCCGCAAGATGCGCGCGAGTTAATCGAGCAACCAATCGGCGGAATCTTCAAGCTGGACCGCGGCGTCGTCGAGAAGATCATCTCGCTGACTGCTGGCAAACCATATTTGATCCAAAAGCTCTGCATTACTCTGGTGACACGCCTCCACGAGCAACACCGGCGGAGAATTACCGTCGCAGACGTTGAGGCTGCTGCACAACCTATCGTGACCTGAGACCGGATAACGTGCCCGCTTCGGAAGCGTCAGTGACTCTATATACTGTTCCGGTACCAGCGAAGGGAGGGCCTACAGCATGTCAGGCGTCGAAGGGCGCGTCGCTCTGATCACAGGCGGTAGCCGAGGAATTGGGCGTGCGACTGCAGAACTCCTAGCGTCGCGTGGTGCTCAAGTAATGTGCGTCGCCCGCAGCGAGCCAGAGCTGGCGAAAGTGGGCCTAGAATATTCGGTGGCAGATTTGGGAACGCCGGAAGGTTGTGCGCACACGGTCGCGGAAACCGAGCAACGCCTGGGACCGGTTGAGATCCTCGTTTGCAACCATGGCATCGGTTCAGCCCATGAGCGGGTCATCTGGGAACAGGACGCAGACGTTTGGAGTGAAACGATGCGCATCAATCTTGACGGGCCGTTCCATCTGTCGAGACTTGTGTTGCGGGGAATGACCGAGCGTGGATACGGGCGCGTCGTCTACACGAGTTCTACCGCTGGATTGATCGCCGAGCATGCTGGCAGCGCATACAACAGTTCCAAGCACGGGTTGTTGGGTTTGATGCGTTCGGTCGCGCAAGACGGTGGGTCATACGGCGTTACGTCGAACGCTGTGTTGCCCGGCTGGGTGCGGACGGAAATGGCCGAGCGTTCGGCCCGTCAAGAAGCGAAAGATCGTGGTATCACGATCGATCAGGTATGGGAGGAACGCTCGGCACTGTATCCCGCTAATCGCGTTGTCATGACCCAAGAAGTAGCCGAGTTGATCGCATTTCTCGCATCCGAGGAATCGAGCGGCGTAAATGGAGAGGCAATCAGAGTTGCACTCGGCAGCGTTATGTAGAGCGAGAAGATTCTTTTGGATTTTGGCTCAGAAACCCGCTTTACCGTCTTTGAGATACTCCTCCTCTTCCGCGGTATTGCGACGTCCGAGGATTTTGTTTCGGTGCGGAAATCGACCGAACTGCTGAATCAATTCCAAGTGATTCAGCGCGTACTTGTCCGTACCATAACCCGCATCATTCAGCTCTCTGGTCTTCACCAAACCGAGTTCTTGCATCGCCAGGTCTTCGGCATGGCGCAGCGGCAGGTAAAAGAAGGAGCGCTGCTCCAGAGAAAGTTTTTCATCGAGCCCTTTTTGAATACCGTCGACGGTTAGCTGAAGTGCTTTTGGATCGGCTTCGAACGACTGGGGTGTTTCTCGGCATATATTTCTTGAAAACTGATCGAGCAAGATGATCAACGCAAGGCAGCCACGTGGAGTATCACACCAGTCATCCAGCTGATCGTTCCTAGCCAGCGTCAATAGGTCGCCGAAACGTTCCTCAAGCTCCCGATCGAAGGCGGGATCTTTCTTAAACCAGCATGAATGCTCGATGTCCTCAAACCAAAATTGCAGGATCTCATCGACTGCGTTTTCGTGCATGGTATTCGCTTATTTTGTTTGAGGACAATATCACAGTGAGTCTACGCGACCGTCGCTCGCGAAAACGCACGGCAAAGATATTTTACTAGGCCGTCAGATTTTCCGCCTCCGCGAACGAGTCGTTGACGTCTTCCGGCCCCGGTGCAATCTTTAGTTGCGCCGGTTGTGCCATTTCCATCTTGCCATTGAACCGGGCGCCGTCTTCCATCACGAGGCGGACGCAGTAGATGTTGCCGGTCACGACAGCATCCTTAGCCAGCGAAACTAGGCCATCGCTGTGGATGTCGCCGTTCAGTTCGCCTTCGACCAACACGGAACTAGCGTGGATGTCAGCAGTGACCCTGCCCTTTTTGCCAATCGTCAGATTCTTCTCATGATGGGCGATCGTGCCCTCGATCGTGCCTTCGATTACCAGGTCCTCATCGGCCGATAATTCACCTTTGAAAATCAACGTCGGTCCGATAACCGACACATTCTTCGAGCGTATGGGTTGCTGTTGGCCTATCCGCAACGGCGGCGGCGCGCCCGAACTATCATCATCCCGGCCTCTTTTGAACATCACATATCCTCCAGATCCAAACATTTTCCGCGGCAGCCCAAGCTCCAACGCACTGCCGTGGAGCAAAGAATACTCCAGATCTCGACGAGTGGCACGTCCCCACCTGAAGGCTAACGTCACGCTGGCTCGACTCGTGCCTGGGGCATAGCTGAAACGATCAACTATCAGAAATTTATCACTTGAACTGCTGCCATGCGGAGACCTACTTAGCAGCGTGCGACAATTGCGCATTGTCAACGATGCGATTGCAGCCGAGAGTGGTTACTGAGGCAGTAATTGGGCGATTCAACACCGAAGTGCAAAGGAATTGAATGGCTACAGCCACAGAACCTGTACATCCAAGCACTTACAAAATTGGTATCTTGGGCGCGATCCTGACCGCGATTGGGCTTCTTATGTCCGGCCCACTGGCGATTCTCGTCGTTGCGCTTGTGCAACCTCAACCGCCGTGGAATGGACCAACGCTATTTGTTGACAGCTTCCACCGTATTCAAACACTCCCATATTACTTTGGCTATTTGCTCGTCGTGGGCAGCATTCTAATGTTGGTGTCTGTTTACCTGTTGTCCAAGAAGCGAGCCGCGGCCTTAGCCGCACTCATTTTCATGTCAATCGGTGGCGCCTTCGTTATTTTCAATTACTTAACGCAGACAGCGTTTATTCCAGCCGTTGTCAATGCTTACACTTCCGAGCTCGGCCCGGTGATTACCATTTTGTCGATGACCAACCCGAGCTCTTTGACTTGGGCCGTCGAGATGTCGGGATACGGCTTGATGGGTCTCGGCACGTGGCTTGCAGCCGGCTTTTTTGGTACCAGCCGTTTAGAGCGAATCGCGAAAATCCTGTTCGTTCTAAATGGCGTCGTCAGCGTTCTCGGCGCACTAGTTATTACGATTGATCTTAGCGGAGTGTTCTCCATCGCCGGCCTAGTTGGCTATGGTATGTGGAATATCCTCTACCTTGCTCTTGCTGTCGTATTTTATCGGGTGCTGCAAAAGCGGCGTGTTGGGGAGAAGCCTGAGTTCTGAATACACTGCAAACAATCAAAGCGGTTCACACAGCCATCTGGGCAATCTTAGCCGCATGCATTCTGATCATTCCTGCGTTTGCTTGGGCGGAAATGTATCGTCAGGTAATTTGGCTAACTGGCATCGTGCTCGTGGAGATACTCGTCCTTGTCTTGAATGGCTGGCAGTGCCCGCTTTCTGGCGTGGCCGCTAGGCATACGGATGATCGGCGAAATAATTTTGATATTTATCTTCCGGAGTGGCTCGCCCGACACAACAAACTGATTTTCGGATCGCTTTTCGTGCTCGGAGAGGCCGTCGTAATCATGCGGTGGCGCGGCTGGATAGGTTGAAGTCAGGCCTTACGCCAGTTGACTGACACGCTCGCCCAGCCATCGAATGGCATTATCGGTTCTCTCGCTCCAGGGGTGGCCGAAACTAAGACGAATAAAATTCGTGTAGCACGCACACGGCGAAAAAATATGGCCCGGTGCGATGCTGATTCCCGCAGCTATCGCGTCGTCGAAGAGCCGTTCCGCATCCACTTTCTCGGGCAATTCGAGCCACAATACAGACCCGCCGACAGGTCTCGACGTGCGTGTTTCGATTGGAAAGTGCTCGGCGACCAGCGCGCTCATGCGCTCCGCGTTGCATTGCAAAACAGGCCTAAGCGACTTCAGGTGCCGACTGTAATCGCCCGACGCCAAGAATTCAGCCAGCGTCAGCTGTTGCAAAAAACCGGACGAACACGAGAAAGCACGCTTGAGTCGCGCGATCTCGTCAACATATTGACGCGTGACGACCCAGCCGATTCGATATCCCGGGGCGGCCGTTTTCGAAAATGATCCGCAGGTCAGGACGCGGGCACTGCCGCCGAGAAACTGAGCCGGGATTGGGCGTTGTCCGTCGAAGCGCAGGTCACCGTAGACGTCGTCTTCGATCAATGCAACGTCGTGCTGTTCAAGCAAGCTGACCAATTGCCGGCGATCTCCGTCCGGCATGGTTACACCGAGCGGATTTCCCAAGGTTGTCGAGAACATGCATGCTTTGACAGGATGTTCCTCTAAAGTACGTCTTAATTCCGAGAGCGTGACGCCTTCTTCTGGGCAAGTTTCTACTTCGATCGCTAACATGCCTAGGCTGTCGATAAGCTCCAGCATGCCGTGGTATGTCGGCGTCTCGACCGCGATGACGTCGCCGGGCGACGCTACGGCCCTCGTGGCCAAAAGAAGTGCTTCTTGCCCGCCGTTGGTTATGCAGATTTGCTCGGGCTCTACCTGTGCTCCGACCGTATCGAGGTAGTGATAGGCGATCTGTCTTCGCAATGTTGGCTCACCGAGCGTCGATGCGTATCCGAGGCTGCGCTCTTCGGCTCTCGCCATCACTCTTTTCATGGCGCGGTGCAGGGTTTTTGCCGCTGGCTTCGCCATGCACGGATTCGCGATTCCGAGCGGTACCAGCTCCGGACGGTTGACGCCGTCGTAAACGCGCTCCATCAGCGGGCGACAACCCAGCGGTGCCGGCATCACCGCTGTCGTGCGGGTGGGCAGAACAATGTCATTCGCAGCCCGATGACGCACGTAAAAACCCGATTGCGGACGCGATTCGACGCGTCGTTGCCGTTCCAGTTCGACATACGCCTGCCGGACTGTCGGAATACTCACCCCGGCGGTTTTGCTCATCCGGCGCAAAGACGGCAGCCGATCGCCCGGTAGCAATGTCCCGGTATCGATGTTTTCTGTAATTAATTCAATAACCTGGCGATACAGGAAGGTGTCGCACTGTTTGTCCACACTGAGCATATCTGTATAGGTCTTATTTCCTAGAAATTGTATCTGTTATACATCCAAAAAACCCTTACAGTCAAGTCTAGTTGTAAACGGAGGCGACGATCATGAACAAACAGCATCTACACCACGACCCTCTAGCCAATCTTCCCGTATTGCAGGAGAGCCGGACGTCGCGGTTCAATCTACCGATTCGTCATCCCGCGAAATGGCGTTTCCTGCTGGATCAGCTGTTGTCTTCGCCGATGCGGCTGCATCGCTACCGCAACCTGAGCGCGCGAATATTCGAAGACGTGATAGACGAAGTTGACGGCGGCCACTGCCAATGAACAACGCCGGGCTTTACGCGCTTACCGTATTGATCTGGGGCTCGACCTGGTTCGCGATCGAGTTCCAGCTCGGTACCGTGGCACCTGAGATATCGCTTGTATACCGCTACGGCGCAGCATCGCTATTGCTGTTTGCCTGGTGTCGATTCCGCGGGCTCAAACTGCGTTTCGCGCCCAGCAATCACGGCTGGTTCTTGTTGCTCGGCCTTTTTTTGTTCGGCATCAATTACATCATCGCGTATCGCGCGCAACTGTACGTTACGTCAGCGTTGGCGGCGATCGCGTTCTCGACGATGGTATGGATGAACATCATCAATGCACGCTTGTTCTTCGGCATTAGAGCAGGACGACGCGTGCTATTCGGCGCGTTACTCGGCGTAGCCGGAATATTTACCTTGTTCGCGCCACAAATCGGCGATGTCTCATTGACGGATACGGTATTTTTCGGCTCGTGCCTTGCCGTGCTTAGCGCAGTCGTCGCCTCATTCGGCAACATGGTGTCGCAGGCCTCGCAAAAAGCGAACCTGCCGGTCGTCCAGTCAAATGCGTGGGGCATGTTCTATGGCGCCCTGTTTACTGCTGGCCTAGCGCTCACCAATGGGCAGGAGTTTGTTTTCGAGTGGTCCGCGGCGTATGTCGGCTCGTTAGCCTACCTGACCGTGTTTGGGTCAATCATCGCGTTTGGTGCTTACTTGACGCTGCTTGGTCGAATCGGCGCGCACAAAGCTGGCTACGCAATGGTCATGTTCCCGGTTGTCGCGCTCGTGCTATCAACATTATTCGAGGGACTCGAGGTCGATGCATCGATCGTCATCGGCACTTTGCTCGTTCTCGCTGGAAATCTGTTCGTACTCAACACGCGCCGTGACGATACGAGAACTCAGGAACTCACACCGACCAAGGAACCGACGTGCGGCCTTGTTGGAGCCAAGGCGAAGTTGACCGCTTCCTAATGATATTAGAGCGAATCGAGCGCGACTCGTACATTTTCGGCTTCTTTGTGATCCGGAAACTCTTGCAAGAATTTCTCGTACTCAATTTGAGCATGATCGTGTTCGCCGCTCGTCTGGTAACTCTTACCAAGCCACATACGCGCATCGGCTCGTGCGGGATCCAAATCCATTACGTTCATAAATTCGGCCACCGCATGGTCATAAAGCCCGCTGTAATAGTAGCCGAGGCCTTTCATGAAATGCGTGTTAACGATTGGCTGAGCATCAGGCGACGTTGACTGAGTGGTACTAGTGGCATTCAAAAGTTTATCAGCTATTATTCGCGCGATTTTTGACGCAATCATGTCAACGTCTTCGATATTTCCGACTTCCTCAATCGAATATTGCAACTGCGTTGTTTCGATGTCGTAGATGTGAACATTGGCCTGAAAAGACCCGTTTATCTTTACGAAACCACCCTTAATCAACTTGTTCGCTTGAATTAACATCCCGACCTTCAGGGCATCGGCTTCCTCCAGGCCTGACATAGTCTGCGCCAGCTCCTGCCAGATTCTGTGCAGGTCCTCGCGATACAGGATCTCCAGGCCCTCATAACCGGACAAATAGGCTACAAGCAGATCTGAAAACCCTTCGCTCAGTGGGTCCAGATTTTCGTCACCTGTGGAATTCGTGATGGGTTGAACAATAATCTTGTTATCTGCCGCATACGCCACTGGCAGCAGAAGCGCGGCGCACAGCAAGACAATGACAATGCTCTTGGCCATAATTAATGCCCTTCCCTGTTCACATTACCTGCCGTCTTGCCCAGACAAGACTGATAACGCATGGCGTGTCTCAAGCAGCTCGCAAGCTCCTTATTGCCCGCTTGTCTGGCTTCTAGCGCTAGCTCTTCGCGCCGCAGTTGGTAGCGCGCATAGCGGTTTGCATTTTTCACCGGTGGGAACGTTTCCGTTATGGTCTTTGCGGGAAAGTCGCTTATTCGGTAGAGCTGAAATTGCTGGCCGTAGTGCATATGGTTTGCAATCCAATAGAAACCATCGTCGTCTTGATAAATCGTGGACGGCTTCATGTGATAATCCGCGACGTAGTGAATCCTCGGAAGATGAACCGGCTTTTCCCACGTATCCCAATCTTTCGACGTTACTTGAAACGCGTAATAAATCTGATGTTCGGACGAAGAAGCATCTATACCACTGCTCACCATTAACGCGAATTGGCCGTTTTTCGCATGTATAGCTGATGGATGACTGTCGGCATCAAAATCTGCGTTTATGATTTTCCAATCGACTGAATTATTGGAGGTGCCCAAATACATCTTCCGATCGAAGTAAAAATTGGGGCTGACGATCAGCCGATAGACGCCGCTATTATCCTCGAAATAGTCCAAAGTCACTTTGTCGCCCAACCCAGAGTCCGGGTCCACGCCGGGCAACTCAATAAATTTCGCGTCATCCCAGCGCACAAGGTCCCTTGACGCTGAAACGAGCACTTTTTGTTTCTCTGTATGAAAAGCGGCAAGTCGATAGATTCCCTTGTGGTCCTGAAACAATGCCGGCGTGATCAATTTGTCCAGTTCGTTACCTTCGCTATCATGAATGACCATGCGACGCGGGCGCTGCCATGTCTTGCCCTCGCGTGACAGGGCAAGCCATAGCTCGTTTTGACCTCCGCGATCGGAAACAAAAGCCAGAACGAGTCGCTTACGGCCATCCTGAAAAAGGACAGGATCGAAATCATTGGCAACTGAATTGACCGCAACGATTCGCTGCGGATTTTCCCACGTCTTTTTGTCAGGCGAGTGGATCATCCAGAAATCGCTGTCTTTGCCACGATCATTTGTCTCGTCTTTATCCAAAGTGTCATAGATGACCCAGAATTGACCCTGATGATCTTCCAGAAGCGTTGTTTTCTCCCCGATATGCCCAGGCGTATCGAACAATAATGGATATTGAATATTGCTCTTTAATAAATCGTGCCAGTAATCCACACTGCCGGGCTGAAACGAGTCAACCGGCATGAATTCGGCCGTCACGCTCCAGGAGAATTTTCCCTCAGGTTGATCTCGCACGTAGGCGTTGAAAAAGAACGCCTGAACCATCTCCTGATGCGCTTCATAACGAATAGTCGATACGCCACCCTTCGGTTCAGGCATGTTTTCCTTTTGGCCGATTTGGTCGAATTGCTTGTTTTGATGGAGCAACGGGTGAACGGATATGTCAGTTTGTTTTCCGCGAAACTCGAATGTAAACGCACGAAATCGCTTCCCTTTCGGCGCAATGAACATCGGATTCGGAGTTGTATCATCATAGTAGAATTGGCCTTGATAGGTTTCAGTTCTGGAATATGAAGGATTTTCCGACGTTAGCAAAGTCATCTCCGGCTGAGGTTCCGGAGCGTCCTCAGAATTGTAATAAGCGAGCAGGTAAGAGGATTGATAATTCTCAAGCGCCATGGCTCGAATCCGACGATTCGACGGCAGTAAATTTACGCTGTGATACGGGATGCGAAATTTTTCAGTGAAATTATTCTCTTCACTCTGCGCATATAGCGAAAAAAATAGGCGATAAGCTTTTTCGTACTGGTTTGTCTGCCGGTATAGATTCGCAAGCTGAAAATGGACATTCGCGCGCTCAAACGAGTCCAATTTGTCTCGTTTCAGAGCCTCCAAAACAGGCACAGCATTCTCAGGCGTTTCCAAAAACTTCTCATAGAGCTGCGTCAATAAAAGAGCAACATGCACTACGTAAGCATGTTTGTACTGTCGCTCCGATGCATCCTGCAGGAATTTCGTCAGATAGAGGTCTGCATGGCGGTACTCGGCCAATTCGATAAACAGGCGCCCTGTCCAGAATCGAGCTGGAACATAGTCTGGATCAATCCTTTCGGCGACTTTTGCCTCCGCCAGCGCGAGCGGCAGATCCCCATGATCGTAGTGATCCAGAGCCGTATAGAAATGTGCCGTCGCATCCAGCGATTCTGTCCACCGGAACTGCAGATTCTTGTTTTCCTGGTCGGAGAGAGTGACGCCGAACTGACTAATCAAGGAGGCGGCAAGGTCTTTCTCCAGATCTAGCACATCGGCTATCCGGCCTGAGACCTGTACCACTTTTTCACGCTTTTGACTGTTTATGTCTACAATGGTCGCCTGGATATTGATTTTCGCGTCTGCATCGATCTGGTAGGTTCCGAAAATTAGCTTTTCAACCCCAGCGTGCCGGCCGACATCGATGAGCGTTTGCTGGTCAACCAAGCCGGTTTCTCGCAGCTCCAGTTCATCCAGGTATCGCTGCAAACCTTCGCGGTCAACGACCTGAAAATGATCGACCGAAGACAAGTCCGTGATTAGCATGTCGGCCATTCCCTGGCTCAACCAGTCCCATTTTTTGTCCTGTGAAAGATTGTAAAAATCGATAACTGTGACCGACGTCTCCACTGCCAACGCTGTCGCACTGAAGTTGACCCCAAGAAACAGGATCAAAACCGCAATCACCGTATCCAGTTTTCTCCTATGTGCGCGCATCGTTCCAGCTATCCGTTAAGGTACGATGTCAGTAACAAGCGCACTCGCAAGATTGGCAGCCGCCTTCGAAATCGCAGCTTTGCCGGCAATCTCGCGCGACAGATCGACCGCTACAGCGACATGCCGGCCAACGCTCACAAGCTCACCGGTCTTTGTGTCCACGGCTTTGATCTCAACACGGCCTTTGCTGGAGACCAAGCTGCCCTTGCGCATGCCGAACTCACTGAAAGCTTCACCGGAGATTTCGATATCCGCGCGAACGTTGCTTTCGGCCGGGTCGATCACTGTGAATCCGAGTTGATGCAAGATGAACGTAATCTCGGACTGTGCCGCGGGATCCACGAGGTCGCGCCCGAGACTCTCCTCTTCGATCGCAACCGAGACGGTCGGCAGGTCCTTGCCTTTCACCACCGATTTTAGAGACGCCACAACGTCTTCTTTGGCCTTGATTTTTGCAATCAACGTGTCGCCTTTAGCCTCGATGCTGCCGCTGACCTTTTCAGCCAGTGCCTGAGCGGCCTGATCGACATCGCCCTGCAGAGGAATTTTGGCTGTCTCGCCATACACGCGGCCGGTTTCAACGCCGATTATCTTTGCGACAATAAATAGATCTTTTTGCACCGGAAAAATACGACCGGTCACCAATATCTGTGCGCCAGTCAGATAGCCGATCTGGGCTGCTGTCGCCGGATCAACCGTCCCTGAAATTCCCAAGGCAGTTTCGTCCAGGGCTTTGTCGATCTCGCCACGTTCGACGAACGCCAGATTGCCTGACGCCGACATGTAGGCATTCAACAGCAACGGAAATTCTTTGCCGAGATCATCCATATCAAGCTTGCTGTTTGTATCAAACGGCAAGATGGCGACGGTATAGGGTTCCTGCGCGTCAGCCTGCGCTGCGGCCACGAAAATAAATAGGCCAACAAAAAGGCTCAGCACGATGTGTTTTAGAGGTTTCATATTAGCCTCGATCGCTAGGGTTTGGATTGATTGCAAGATTGATGATCTTCATCAACGCTTTTTGGGTCAGCGGACTGCTCTGAAGATCCTCAAGTAATTTCATTTCGACATAGACCCGCGTCTGCCCGTCCCTTGAAACCGCGCGGACTTGGGGCATATCAATAACCTCTTCTCGGAAAATGACGGCTGTTCTTATGCTGCTGTCTTCGAGAAAACGCTCAGGATCTTTGTAATTAACAAACAGTCCAATGGGCGTTCCTGATAGGGTCCCAAAGCCACTGATGTAGTCGACCTCTTGCTGATCGAAAAAATCGATTAGCACGCCATCATCGTCGTAAACAATGATGGAATTTTTCTCAGCAAGGCGCTTTAACGGATCAAGCATCGTGTCCGGGTAAACCCGCAAAGCTATGACTTCGACAGGATTTTCGAGAACCTTGACCTGACCGTTTTCATGCTCCGCAAGCAAGATTTGAACGAGAAGATCCGTTTCTGCCCTGACATCCGGCAGTTCTAGAGAAATGCTCTCCAGCGTGGAACAACTTTGTTTGTCGAATACCAACGGTTCCCTTAACAGGGCAAGTAGAGTTCCCTGCTGTTGCAGGACTTTGACAACAATACGTTCGCAATCCGTATCAATGCCGCCCTTGAGAGGAAGGTCGACTGTTACCGCCTCGAAATAATGATGACAAACGGCCGTACTTTTACCTTCGGCAACAATGCACGACTCACTCTCATGTGCCAGGCTTGCGGACACCGGACCCAGCACAAGTAATAAAAGCGTTGCTGGATACAACATCCTCATAAATTCATCTCCAGAACGTGGGCATCGGCGTAGATACCTTCGGCACCGTGTAGGACGCCGTCGTCAACCATAAAATTATCCGATACCAAAACGACGTCGCTGTCAGAGGTTGTCAGGATTTCCAAGGTGACATTCTTTCCAGCAATGACGGTTTCGATTGACTGGCCGCTATAGGCTGTAATGAAGACTGGCTCTCCGTCCATTTCGAGATGGACAAAAACCACTGGATTGATTTGCCCATCGTCCTGACCACCGAGCATCACATCGACCTCGCCGTCCCGCGCGACAACCGCCCGCAGTTCGTTCTGAAACAACGTCTGATATTCCTGAAACACCGCAACGTTATAGGAGTCCATCATCTGCGCCGACTCGGCGGCGGTGCGGTCGTCCGGAGAGACCGTGAATTCATTTCGCACCATGACAATCAATACAAGGCACGCGGCGGCGGCCATCGCCGGCTTGAGTGCCGGAATCAGCCACTGGCTCATGGGCCTCTTGGGCGCGGCTTCCGATCGCTGCCCGGTCTCCCGGAATCGGTTTACAGCCATCGTGACGATTCGGTCTCGTGTTGCGTCGTCGAGCTCCGGAATATCGGGGTGATCCAACATTTTCTTCAAGTCATCGTCTTTCACTGATTTCCCCATGCCGCTAGTTTTTTGCGCGCGTTATGTACTCGCCATGAAACTGTGGTTTCAGCACAGCCGACGATCTTCGCTACTTCTTTGTGGGTGAGTCCCTCGCCAACAATCAGCAGCAAAACGTCCTTTTCTTTGTTTGGAAGTCGATCCACTAGCTCTAAGGTTTCGCCGTGAACCAATTTGTCTTCCTGCGGGCACGTCGAGGTTTGCAGCGTCTGACTGCCAGCGTAACGTCCCTCATTGTCCTGTCTGGTTTTTTGCTTTCGGTAGGCATCTTTAGCCTTATTAATGGTGACTTTATAAAGCCACGTCGAAAAGGCGGCGCCGTCCGGATTGAACCCTCTGATTTTGTCTGCCAGTTGCATCATTACATCCTGAGCTATGTCTTCGGCATCTTCCTTAATTCGGCACCATTTGTACGCGACTTTGAAGACCGTTTGACAGTGCCTTTCCACAAGGCAGCGAAACGCGTCTTCGTTTCCGTTCGCGGCCATCTGTGTCAATTCGAAGTCACTGTGATTCTTCATAAATTTGCTTTCTTGCTGATTAAACGTTTCTCGAACCCCAATCCTTGGAAAAAAACGCAAATATTTCTCGACGAAACTATCTGATTACCTAAACCTATTGAAACGGATCCTTGCTAGTCGCACTCCAAAGTTCATTATGTGAATTCGAAAATATCAACCGATAGCTCTCGTCTGTGTTCCGAAAGAAGGCAAATGGCGCATCGGGATAAGCGAGTTTGCCGCCGCTCTCTATTTCTGCACTGGACGGACTCCAATTGATGCCATCGAGCGAGCGTGAAAACGCAATACGTGCGGTGCGCTGCCACGCTAAAGCGACTCCAATGGTCGACGCAGGAACAAGTACCGGATGCGAACTACCGAGGTTGTGATCGGTAGCAGAAATATCTACGCGGGCGAATTCCTGCCAGTTTGTGCCATCGTTCGATGCGGCCATAAAAAACACATGATCACGACCCTCATACCCGCCGTACAACAGCCAGAATTGCCCCGACCCATCCACCACAACCTGCTCAAAGTTTTGAAACTCAACTTCGGTATCTATGCCTTTTGTCCACGTTTGAAAATCCGCTGAGGCGACATAAGAAATCAAATGCGTTTTTGGTGGGTAGTAGATACGGAAGGTCCCATCTTCAAGTTGCAACAAGGATGGTCTGCCAACAAGTTGCTTGAGAGAAATGACCTTTCTTGGTTTTGACCAGCGCTCCATGTTCGCCGAACTGCTGACATAGATACCCGTATCCTCGCCACGTGCAGAAAGAAAGGCTAGGTAGAAAACACCGTTTTCCCCCTGAATAATCGAAAACGCACCCTCCTGCGATTTCGTATTGACCGGTCCAGGCAAGGGCTCGGACTTAGTCCAGGTAATTCCGTCCGTAGAAGTCGTAATCCAGATATCAAAATTGTTGGTGAAAAGAACCTGATACCTACCATCCTGGTTTTGCAGGCCCGCGACCTGATGACGATGACCGCCCGCCCCTACCTTCGTAAAGTCGCTCAGAACGCGGTGAAAGTTCTGCCAGCCTGGCAACACTTCCCCAGCGTCATTGTGTGCGCGCAAAACAGCATAATTGATCGAAATTTCATTGACCTGACCGGGCTTTATTTCAACGACGACCTCTTTTCGCCGCCCATCATTTCGAATGCTACGCCCCTCATCGGCTGCGAAAACAACCAAACGGTGCATTCCTGCCGATAGATTGTTAATTCGGCATGGACAGTCAATCGAAGGATTTCCTCGCCAATAAATCGATTTGGCGTCTTTGACCTGGCCGGGCACCGGGTCCACAAACACGAGAACGTTCGTATTGGCAGCCACATTCAGGCTGGCGGTTTGACCGACCTTCTTGAGATTTGCCCTGATCTTCCAATGGTTGATATAGGCAAACTGATCGGTCTCCTTGGTAAAATCGCCCGCGATTTGGATGAGCAATTCGAACAGCTTCGTTCCTGCGAGGACCGGCGCTTTATAATGACTTTTTACGTGGCCCGTTCTCGGTCCGCCAGTCGCGCCTTTGGAGTTGTAGTCGCCAACGGTGACCACAAGTGCATCAATAGTCCAGGCCTGCGTCTGATAGCCTTCCAGCCAAACATCGACGGATTCAACGACATAGCCTGCAGGTGCCGAGAAGAGATATCGATCTCCTGTCGTCATCCACTGATTCTGTTTTTTTGAGAATTTGTTGCTAATGTAATGTTGCTGCTTGTCGACATCGTACCCGTACGGTTTCAGAATTTCGTTTCCCCACTCTGAATCAGACGATTGCAAGTCGAAGGCATCTTCAAGGCGTCTATCTGAAGAGTAGTTTTCTTCGTAAACTGGCTCGTGAGGATCCAGTTCGATCACGTTGGGAGCTGCGCTGGGTATCAGCACCTCACCCGCATGCTCGTACGCATATTTCACGAGCTGACGAAGGTGATACGTGTTGCCGTTACGATAGGGGTCGGGTATTCCGTCTAAAGCCGCTTCCACCTCGTGCATGGCGCTGTTGTAGTTTTCGCTACGCACATGCAGATTCGCTTTATACAGGTGCATGACGGCAGGAAGACTGTAACGATAGCTACCACGAACGACGATCGCTGGAGATGGCCCGAATTCCTCAGTGACCACGGTACCGTCGCGAATTCTTCCGTCAGCGTATGTATCGATGATCTGATCAGCAATGAGCAGCGCCTCATCAAATTTTCGAAATTCATCCGCTAACAATTTTGCGGCAGTGAATAGGGCATCAACCGCAAACTCACTCTCCGGAATATCGGACGCTAGCTTCTTGAACGCCAGAATAGCGTGTTCGTATTCTCCCAGGTTCTCCAGGACGTGACCCTGGAACAAAAGCGGTTTGTCGTAGTTGGGGTCTGTCTTTTCGGCGAGGCGAAATTGTCGCAACGCGTCAAAGTACTGCCCTTGATCGTAGCCATCCAGACCCTGATATAACCGCGTCGCCGCATCAAGGGAGTCTGTGGGTTTGAAACTTATGCTGTCGATGTCGGCCTGCGATAGCGGAACGTGCAGATTCTCGACAATCTTCAAGGCCAGAGCTTTCTCAAGGTCAAGAACATCGTTGACCCGGCCTCGAATAGTCTCAACGCGCTCGACGTCGTTGTCGGCAACGTTAACGATAAATACGTTTATCTCTATTTGCTCATCTGTAATCCGGAAGTTGCCGAATAGCGCCTTCCTGACCTTCGCAATCTGACCGAGTTTCAGCGCTGTTTGCTCGTCGATCACGCCTACATTGGGCAGGCCGATTTCGTTCAGATATTCCTGGACCGTATCCCGGTCTATCAGTTGAAATTTGTCTGTCCGTGACAGATCCGTGACCAACATGTCAGCCAAGCCTTTGCTCAGCCATTGCCACTCCGGCTCATCTAGGTTCTGGTTGGTAAAGTTCAGAATGGCGAGGGATGGCGCGGCTGATGCAGCCACAGATGAACCGCCTACGGTGGTAAGCCAGAGAAAGACGACAGGCAGCCACAGATGAACTGATTGATATCGCATCACACCCTCTATTTTGGTGTTATACGAATTCATCGTGCTTATCCTTGGAAGATTCTCGAAAACCGGCGTGAGGAAAAGACCAGCATCGCCTGCGAAGGTGGAGGACTGGGACCGCGAACCACCAACCAATCATGCATCGCCGGTATTCTGTCAAATTCGCCGGATTGGCGATTTGACGTCTTTCACAAAAATTCATGCCCGACACAGGACCGCTTCGGCTCGACATTGTCGCAGGCGGCCAACCGCCAGGAGCAGTTGCCAAATGCGCGTTCGCTCCATGCCATCGAGAACGGTCACAGGTCCACTGATGTGCGAGCATTTTTTCGTATAATAGGAATGGATACTGTCGCCATTGGGCGACAGCTTTCGCTGATTAAGAGTTTCGGTGGGCACTTAAATTAAGGACAATTCACGATCCGCGCATCGCTTGTCGCGGACGGACTTGGGCACTTTTTGTAACTGAGAATCATTAAAGATCATGGATTCTGAGCTCTTTAGTTTCGCTATTTACGGAACGGTGATCGGACTGATCCTGCTGCTCTATTTCCGGAAGCAACGGAGTCGGCAGCGAGTGAGCGTGGCGACGCTTGAGGAGAGTCAAGAAGCTGGCCTTCTCGATCCTGCATCCTTACACCCGGTTATCAATATTAATAAGTGTATTGGGTGCGCATCTTGCATCTCGGCGTGTCCAGAAATGCCGGCGCATCAGGTCCTCGGTTTGGTGAGGCGAAAGGCAGTATTGGTTAGCCCCACGGAGTGCATCGGTCATGGCGCGTGTAAAACCGCCTGTCCGGTCGACGCTATCACTCTGGTCTTCGGAACCGAGCGCCGCGGCGTCGATATCCCGTACGTAAAGCCAAACTTTGAGACCAATATCCCAGGAATTTTTATCGCCGGTGAACTCGGCGGCATGGGATTGATCCGAAACGCTATCGAACAAGGCCGACAAGCCATGGAATCAATCGTCCAGAAGGTGGGTGGAGCCCGAGATAGCGCTTTAGACGTTGTCATTGTTGGTGCCGGACCTGCAGGTATTGCGGCATCGCTCGCCGCCAAGCAGCACAAGCTGAACTTCGTCACATTGGAACAAGACTCGCTCGGCGGAACCGTGGCTAAATACCCACGACAGAAACTGGTTATGACCTCGCCGGCAACGTTACCGCTCGTAGGGAAAATGAAGTTCACGGAAACAAGGAAAGAAACGTTGCTGGCGTATTGGGAAAAGGTAGTAGAAATCACCAATTTGCAGATTAGCTACCAGGAAAGGCTCGAGTCCATCAACAAAAATGGTGGCAGTTTCGATGTAGTCACGTCTCAGAACCGATATTCAGCTCGCGTCGTACTATTAGCAATCGGTCGAGGCGGGACTCCAAGAAAACTCGGCGTCCCGGGCGAGGAACTATCCAGTGTCACCTATCGACTGATAGACCCAGAGCGATACAGGAATCAGAAAGTGCTCGTTGTTGGCGGTGGCGATAGCGCCCTCGAGAGTGCGTTGATGATCAGCGAGCAACCCGGAACAACAGTTACTCTCTCGTACAGATCGCAAGCGTTTTCAAGAGCAAAGAAGAAGAACCGACTGAAGATAGAGATTGCCGGCCACGAAGGCCGCATTCAGATTCTGCTCGAATCCAATGTTAAGTCCATCGGCGAGGACCATGTGGTAATCGAACAGAAAGGGCAACTACTGCAAGTTCCGAACGATGCGGTCATCATAAGCGCCGGCGGTATATTGCCCACGGGATTCCTGAAGGAACTCGGTATTGAGGTAGAAACCAAATATGGGACCGTCTAGCGTTTCATCACTAAGAGATGCGGCTCCGGGTAACGGTCTCCGTAGCCGTTAAGAATCGATTTAAGAGGTATTGAAATGCCGCATACGCAAATGATGGAGGAACGGCTAGAGTTCCTGAACATCGATGGCAACGCCTTGTCGGAGCTTCGAATCGCCAGAGATATTCTAGAACCCGAAATGGACGCGATGCTAGATCGATTCTACGAGCACATACTCGCGGAACCCGATTTACAGGCGCTCTTTGTCAATAAAGACGACATCGATCATGCCCGTTCAGCACAAAAAAACCACTGGCTGAAGACAATGTTCGACGGCAAGTATGACAGCACGTACTTTGAGAAGGCGGCTCAGATCGGTCGCGCGCATTTCCGCATAGGCCTGACACCAAACTGGTATATCGGCGGCTATTGCCAGATGCTAGTTCAGTTTATTGAGCTGCTTTCAAACAAGTATGCCGACAAAGGTGAGTCAGCCGCTCAGATAATCCAGGCAGTCAGCAAGGCCGTCTTTCTCGATATGGATTTGGTCATTCACTGCTATCTCGATGCCAAAGAAGGCTCGACGCGACAGGTTCTGCGCCGCGCGACAGACTTTGCGGGCGATGTTACAGCTTTGAATGATGAACTAAATGTTGCGGCAACAAAGATTAAAGCCACTGCCGAAAAGCTTTCGGCAGAGGCACGCGGGGAGCGTGGGACCACGACGACGACGGCTGACGAGGTATCGGAACATGTAGTCGACTCAAGTGAGCGCATCAATGAGTTGCTGGCGCAAGCTGAAGATTTGAATCGTCAGACGACACAGCTCGATGAGCGCCTCAAGGAGCTGCAGTTCCGGGACAAACTATACTTTGACGAGAACCCTCCGCAGTCTGGAACGTTTTCGCGCTTGAAAGCCCTAGTATTGGGCCAGAAGTAGCACTACAACAAACACGCGCTATGCGCGGCGAATGCTTGCGAACGGATCGGCGCTTTCCACGGCTAGTCAACGTGTGTCCTTTGCCCGTAATCGAGAAAAAGGGAGATAAGAAATGACCAAGAGTCTCGTCAGTATTGTACTCCTGACAATAACGTGTTTGATGATAGCGACAGCGGCCGAGTTACCGACTGATGACGGCATTGCCGATACGATCGTGTTGAGCCCTGCCGAGGAGGCAGCGACAGCTTCGACCAATAAGTCAATCAAAATGACCATAAAGGACTTCGGCGCCAGCACGAGAGGCTCGTACTGCAAGGTCTTTGGGTCAGAGAAGACACTGACGGCATCCGATGGCTCGAAAAGCGAAGTCAGGACTTTTCATGTCCCTAAACGTTGTGGTGGCCGAGCCTGTGAATGGTATGCGCATGAAACTTCAGACAAATATCGTGGCAGACACAGTTGGAAAGTTCTTAGTGCAGACATGAAAGACCTCACGATTAGGATGTCAGTAAGCCATGCGCGACTCGAATTGGCGCTCGCGGCTATTACGCCACCTGCCGATATCAGTGATGAGGATGTGCAGAAACATTGCTCATTTGAGGTACATGAAAGTGGACGTGGCGAGGGCAGCTGCGATTGTTCGTGCGTGAATCCCGACGATGACATCGTTAGCAGTGTGTACACGGGCACACGAGGCGAATGCCAGTTGTATTGTTCGTCGTATCCCTGGCTCGCTAAGACAAGAGCGCTTGCAAGTTGTCACTAACAAGCAATGCCTGCGTGGGATATAGCAACGAACGATGTCATTGCGATGAACGTAACAATGCCTCAATTCAGGTGCTGTCGACTGCATAATAAGTTGTACATGGTGACGATTGTTCTGTGTGTTTTTCTGGGTGCGTGCTCCGACGCTCCCCGTGATTCCAGTGCGACCTCTTCGGCCGAAACGCCAGGCGAGATACACAAAATCGCTGAGACATTGCAGTTCTCGATTAGAGAGGGGCGCATCTACAATCGATTTTTCCGCCAGGGTCCCGTAGCCGCACATACGGTTCTGACTTCAGGTAGGCAGCCACGGCTTATTGTGGCGTTTCCTGCTGGCAATAGCGGTGTAAGCCTGTGGTTCGAGCCGGCGGAATCGGACGTTTATTGGTCTGGCATCGATGCGGTTCGGGGCGTGCATGAGCAAAACCGTGACGGTGAGCCGCTCTATGGGATCGAATCCGAAATTACCGTCGACGCTGCGCAGTTGACGGTGCACAAAGCCGTGCTCAGCAACATACGCGTAATCCGTAATTATCTGCACAGCGGCGAAATACCGGACTCTTTAGAAACAGATGTATCCGTCGACGGCCGCACGGCTACCTGGTACCGCGACCGGTTAGACGGACATGGCGGCTATCAACTGACAGTCGAAGTAATTGAAGGCAGTCTTACGGGTGGCCGGGGTACGCCCGTGATTTTCAGGGCTCCGCCTGATGAATCGCTACGCCTGCGTGTCGTGGCGTTGTCAGGGGATACGCCGCTAACGCCGATTGAGGCAGACGAACTGCTGACTCCTGACGCAATCGCGGATCCTTTGGCAAAAAATGTTTTAGCGTTCTTGAGCTACAGGGAAAAACTGTTGGCCGGGTCTTGGCGCTTTTGCACCTACTTCGGCCGCGATACCTTGATGTCGGTGCGACTGTTGATGCCGGCGCTCACGACTACCACGATCGAAGCAGGCTTTGGTTCGGTGTTGACGCGGCTGAACGCCGACGGTGAAGTCGCGCACGAAGAGGATATCGGCGAGTTTGCCGTGTTGAGGCGCAGTGCTGCGGATGGCGAGGCAAGCGACGAACCACTTTACGATTACCATATGGTGGACGATGACTTTATGTTGGCGCCGATCATCGCCCGCTACTTGCTTGACCATGCTGAAGGCAAGAACCGCGCGGCGAGCTTTCTGCGGGAGCAAACCGCACAGGGGCAGACCCATGGCGAGGCACTCGTCAGCAATCTTCGTTTTGTACTTGCCGCGGCCCGGCCTTTTGCCAAGGAGCCGAATGCAAGCAACCTGATTAAGCTCAAAGAAGGTGTTCCCGCGGGCCAATGGCGCGACAGCAGGGAAGGTCTCGGATACGGCCGGATCCCTTACGACGTCAATGCTGTGTTCGTGCCTGCCGCGTTGACGGCGATTGCTCGTTTACACGACAGCGGCTTGTTGGCGGATTACGCGTCAGCAGCGGATGGCTTCGCCGAAGCCCGAATGCTTGCCGACGTGTGGACGACCAGCGCGCCGCCCTTTTTCGCAGTGACAATACCCTACGATCAAGCGCGCCGGCAGGTCGTCGATTATGCTGCCAAGACGAGCATACCCGATCGAGCGGCGCTGAAGTTCATCGACGCCGAAACCGCTGACAGTCCAGCCGCTGTGAGCTTTTATGCGGTGGCTCTGGATGCGCAAGGACAAGCGCTTCCCATTCTCAATTCCGACGAAGGCTTCGCCATGTTGTTTGTAAATCCGTCGGCGGCAGAACTCGAGCGCTCCGCAATGGCGCTGACCCGACCGTTTCCCGCTGGCCTGTTGACTCCGGTTGGGCTGGTGACCGCCAACCCGGCGTATGCGTCAGACGAGTTGCGCCAGCTTTTTACCCACAACCATTACCATGGCTCAGTAGTGTGGTCCTGGCATCAGGCGTTGCTGGCGGCTGGATTGAAACGGCAATTACAGCGCGGCGATTTGCCCGCCTCGACCCGTCTAAAATTGACGGACGCACAGACACGATTATGGGACGCGATCTCTTCGACCAATGCAGTCCGAAACTCCGAGCTGTGGTCCTGGTCGTTCGAGAATGGAGACTATCAACTCGAGCCCTTTGGTCAGCGCTTGAGCGATGAAACAGAGTCCAATGCGGCGCAACTGTGGAGTTCCGTATACTTGGCAATCTCACCCCCGTGAGTGCCGCCGAATGATATCCATACGCTACGTTTTCTGTGAGTTGCGCTGCGGCGAGACCGCAAGGCCGGACTGTCTGCTTTTCCCGAAAGCGGTCATTTGACGAGTCGGAAATTGAACAATTTGACCGGCAGCTAACGGCCAGAAGCAGACATTGCGTATACAAAAAAACCCCGCACTAGGCGGGGCTTCTTTATGGTCCGTAAAATATGACCCTACGAGCCTTCCTCGATATATGTGCGCTCAACGGCCGCGCTGGCCGTGTTAGAGGAGCGCGTCGCTAATCGAGATGGATGTCGCGTTGAGATTGGTCTTTTCAAGCAACCAGCGCCCACGTTTGCGAACCACGTGACTCGTATATGTGATGGTGAAGACTTGGGCCTTTCCTGCCAAAGCGCTGTCGGGCTGGAACATAACGTGAACGATCGAATACGCTTCAATCACGCCTCTGTTGCCCTGCACTTTAACGCTGACGGGCCTGATGAGGTGTTGCATGTTTCGTCGGCCATCAGCACGCGAGCCATCGTTATGGAAATTCGCCCACTCTAAGGGACCATGAGTCGTCACCAACGTGTCGCCGCCATCCAACTGCAGTGTAACGGTCCAGTCACGTGTGGCGCATCTACGGTAGAAGCCGAGACCCTCGGCGAAAGTTGGGTCATAAACGTTCTGCGGATTGCCAAAATCGCCGCCCACCGAAGGGGCGTCGACCGCCCGGGTTATGATATCAGTCCCCAATGCATAGCAATCCATTAACTTCTTGATCTGTTCCTCCGCGTTTTGGTTCCGACCGTTATCGGAACTAGCCAGAGCCGGTTGAACTGTCACTATGGCAATAACGCACGTCAGTAAGAGCGCAGTAGTTTTCATCTTGAACCTCCAGGTTGTTGTTGTTGTTACTTACGTTATACGCCCCTTAATAGGTATATATACGTATAAGACCGATTCTTGCCAAAAAAACACTATCCCAGAATGGAAATCAGCTTGTTAACTGATATATCACCGAAATGCGGCGAGGTGCCAAATGAATCGCTGCGCAAAGAATTTCGGTGATGTGAGGCGAATGGCGGCTTTGGGTCATTAGCGGTCCTTTGAGACTTTACCACCCCAAAGTCCGCTTTCGGCGGCATAGCGGACGTTCTTCTGGATCATGGAGTCCCCGCCCTTTCGTAATCGGTTCAGTTGTTCGAGGCCAAGTACTCTATCCAGCTGAGCTACGCGCGCATGCGTTAATGCATGACGATGCTCAGCCTAATCATGCAAGTGTTCCGCACAATAGACTTTATCGATAACGTGCCCAGACATTTCCAGGATAATTACATAAGAGATTATTGAGAGATCAATCGCAGCAGGATGCCACGCGGACAAACTAGTAGTTGGCATCCTTTTAATGTGGAATCTGACGTCGGCTAAAGGCGCTTCAACTCGTGGGCGTACCAGTCTTCGAGCGAGGTGATCTTGCGTTTGCGGATAACCTGAAGCTTGCGAAGATAGGTCTTGCGGGCCATATCGTCGAGGCGGGTTGGCACCAGTCCATATAGCCACGGAAGGTCCTGGCCATTGTTCTCCTCAAGACTGCGAATATGCGTCTCAAGGAGCGCATACATACTGTCGGTCGCCGCCTCGCCCTCGACCGGAGCAATCATTGTACTGCCGTCGGCAGCGCGAATGATCTGCACATTACCAAGAGCTTCGTTCACCACCTTCAAATTGAAGCGTTTACCCACAAGGAACTTATGCAGCGCCCTGCGCACGCCCCAACGAATCGAACGATCAATGAAAATGTCGGGCTCGGGTGGCGGCTCGCGCTCGCAGCTCAACGGCGCCAGATCTCCCGGATCGTGCATAATACTGTTGCGATCCTCGAGGTCGTTTTTCGGAATGCCGCGCTGGTCCAGATCCGGCCGATAGCCCTGAAATATCTCGAATCGGTCCGTCAGCCGAATGGGATCGATGACGTAGCAGTCCGGCGTGCCGCCTGCGTAGGGGCCGCGCAAACCGCGGCCGATCATCTGCCAGAAGAGGTTCTTGCTGAACGTGAGCCGTGCGAGCACCACGCATCGCACTTTCGGATCGTCGAATCCGGTGGTGAGCATCCCTACGTTTACCATCACACAAGGCTGGTGGCCACGGTCGAGAAACTCCTGAACCTGCAACTCGGGACGCTCGATCGCCTCCTCCGTCCCTTGTTCGAGTTCCGCGATGTCGCGGTCCTCCATGCGACTGTGCACGAGGGTTACAAGCCCGTCGCCCACCCGCTTGTCACGGCGCAGCCGATCGACAATATAGTTTGCAGCCTCCACCGATGCACAGAACAGCATTGTTTTGCCCATCTTCGGTAGTCGCTGCGCGATTCGATCCGCCAGGAAATCGAGGATATCAGGATGCGTCATCACGCGCCGGTTGAAGAGCAGCGAGAACTCGTGCGCCCACTGTTTTTCAGAGTAGTCGCCGCGGCGAAGGCTCCCTTTGGGCATTTCTTCATCGATGATGCGAGACACCAGCCGTTTTGGAATGTCAAAAAAACCGGACTTTTGCAGCGATAGATTGATGGGACACAAAATCTTGAGGTCCGTTAGCGCTTGCGTGCTTTCGCTGTGATGCACGAGCACGTCCCAATCCTTTTGCGTCTTCGTGCCCTCCAATACTGGAAAGATGCAATCCTGTAGCAAGGTATGTGCATTCGTGGACGTGGGCATGGGCGTCGCACTGAGACCGATGACGGTGAAACGCTCGCCCGCATTGCCACGCGAGAGCACACGCTCGTCGAATTTCTTCCATGCGCTCTGCAAGCCGTTCGCCCCAAGTTCATGACATTCGTCGTAAATCAGTGTGACGTTGCGGGCGCGACGCGAACCCGCGCGCGCGGTGAGCGCGTCGCGCAGCGGCTCATCCGTCGTGCGACCATCCGCCGCACGGGCGAGCCACTTCGTGAGCGTGTCGCGCGTAACGAAGAGCACATCGGCATCGTCGAATAATGTGTCTTGCTGCACATCCTCCGAGCCCGCCCACTGCGCGGACAGCTCACGGTCGAAGCGGCCGAGCATCTCCACCAGGCGAATAATCGACTGGCGCAACAGGTTCACGCCGCCAGTCGCCCAGATTACTCGCCCTTGGGGATCCTGCAGGCAATCGGCGACGATCTCGATACCTACTCGAGTCTTGCCCGAGCCGGTGGGTAGATGAATAATCCCGGACGAGAAATCATTCTCCCGCAATCGCATGAGGGATTCCGCCTGATGCTTGAGCATTGGCTGCGGATCGCCGCTGCCGACCCGGGGCAGCAACCAGACTGGCCCTTTCACCCGGCCCTCCGAGGCTGATCTCAATGCTTGCAGCAGTTCGGACGTGTCTTCGAGGACCGTGGCATGCCTTCGTGACGATCCATTTGAAGCGGCTGAGCGCGCGGCAGTCTTCTGCGTGGCGGGCTTGCCTCGCTTTGTGCGAACCGGCGCCCGGGCAGAGCGCGAAGCGCGACGATGTTGCGAAGGACGCCGCCCAACCGAGCGAAACCAGCCCCGCACGATGTCGAAAATGGACCTCATGCGGCAAGCGCCATTGGCAACAGCGCAATGATGCTATCTATTGCAAGATTCAGATACTTCATGGAATTGGTGCTCTGCCTTGAATCCGCCCAAGTATGCATTTCACGCCGCACTTGTGAAGGGCATCACTCACGGTCTCGAGCTTATTCGAGGATTTGCCTCTCCGAGGGTTAGCTTGGGGCATGCAAATGGCTGCCGCATTACGATTGTTCGCGCAGTAGTTCTACGTATCGCGTACGCATGCTGAGGCGGTTAGCGTGCGTATCTATATACGCCGTACCCTCCGTTTTGAGGCCACAGATATTATGAAAACTATCATCGAGCCGTTCCGAATAAAGATGGTAGAACCGATCAAGCTAACAACTCGCGAGCAACGCGAACGGCTAATTGACGCTGCTAACTACAATCCGTTTCTCTTGCGCGCCGAAGACGTCATTATTGATTTGCTAACGGACTCGGGCACCAGCGCAATGTCGTCAGAAGCCTGGAGCGCCATGTTGCAGGGCGATGAGTCATACGCAGGTGCTCGAAGCTGGTATCGCTTCCGCGACACGGTGAAAGACATTTTCGGCTTCGAACAGGTAATCCCAACCCATCAGGGGCGTGCGGCCGAACACATTTTATTCGGCGTAACGGTGACATCGGACTCCATCATTCCAAACAACACCCACTTCGATACAACCAAAGCGAACATTGAATTTAATGGCGGCAAAGCGATGGACCTGCCGTGTTCCGAAGCCGAGGACCTCGAATCCGAATACCCGTTTAAGGGCAATATGGATATTGCGGCACTGGAAAAACTCGTCGCAGAGGAAGGAGCGGCGCGGATCCCGATAATAATGGTCACCGTTACCAACAATTCTGGTGGTGGCCAACCGGTTTCGATGGCCAACATTCGCGAAATTAGCCGGGTCGCACGGGCTGCCAAGATTCCTTTCTACATCGACGCTTGCCGATTCGCCGAGAACTCACATTTCATCAAGCGACGCGAGCCCGGTTTCGGGAATACTTCAACAGTCGATATTGCTCGTGAGATGTTCAGCTACGCAGACGGCTGCACGATGTCGGCGAAGAAAGACGCTTTTGCGAACATCGGCGGTTTCTTATGTACCAACGACGCCGAGTTAGCACACCGGGAACGCAATATTTT
>Ga0224508_10000348_pt1 | contig 45992 bp, 50 predicted proteins | sample SF_Jan12_sed_USG_4_FD_170157 | JGI IMG/M metagenome (GOLD analysis project Ga0224508, IMG submission 170157) | Sediment microbial communities from San Francisco Bay, California, United States - SF_Jan12_sed_USGS_21 | ecosystem: Environmental > Aquatic > Marine > Sediment | place: USA... | reverse complement strand
GATTTCTCACCTAATTTTAGGTTGAAATCCTCTTCTTCAGGATTTAATACATCATTTACAGAAATCCCCCAGAGATTTTCTCCAATTTTTGAGACTTTACCATCAAAAATGATTATTCCGGAATGATATACATCATAATTCACATATACCCAGCTTGATATTTCACCTTCAAAGGATACTCTATGCATATCTTCTTTAGAAATATCATCTGATAATGTGTAATGTTGTACTTCTAGCTTACCATTAACTATTTTCTCAGTAAGAACTACTTCAAATTCCTCATTTTGGGTACTATCAAACATCTTTGTATCATTTTATTTCCCTGATCATCTTCCATATCTGCAAAAGAATAGGTAACAGATAGTGGTGAGGCACCAAGCATCAAAAGAATTACTATAGTCCTAACTACTCGTTCTTTGGGTTTTGTCATGTTAAAATCTTGTATAAGTGATAATTTAGGAACGGCAAGGAATCATCTTGTTCCTTATATACTAAATTTCTTGTAAAACAGTAAAAATATCTTGATATAGAATTATTTTTGTAAAAATTTCCGTACTGGTCATTTTTTTAAGAAAGTGATTTTCTTTACCTTATGTCATTGAGCATAAAATTTCTTGAAATTCTTTCTTTGTATTCATTTTTGTAAAAATATCTATATTTTTTCAGCTGAAACACCTGTTCCGCTTTGTGTTCCGCCTTAAAGTTTCAAAATGTTCCTCATAAACCAAGTAGTTGTATTCTAAGACATGTCAAAACAACAATACAGGTCCGAAATGGGCATAATGGGTGATATCTTAGACGTTACCGCTGATGGCGGTCGCAATGGAGTCATTATATCTGCAATCTCTCGCAAAGCCAACCTATCTCACTATGCAGTACTAGACAAATGTGAGAAATTGGTAGAAGCTGGCTTAGTTGAATCCGTCAAAAATGACAGGAATAGAGTCTTTTTGATTACTGAAAAAGGTCTTCAATTTTTTCAGGAATTTAAGAGATTTCAGGGACTCGTGGAAAGCATGAATCTAAGGTATTGACCACATGGATCCTGATATCGTACCAATTCATGGGGAAAAATCTCTACGAGAAGATGGAATGCTTTTTGTAAGGACTGAGGGTATCCTCGAAACAATGGTTAAGACGCCTCTGCTAGTAGCTAGCTTAATTGTTGTTGTGTTAATGATACCAATACAGACCTCATTCAGCTCTACTCGAACCCTTGATCTTACTCTTTATTCAGATGGTTCAACACATGTCTCAGCTCAGCTAGATGTTGATCCCTTAGAACCAGATTTTGAGGTTAATCTATTTGGCCCATCTGTAGACAACTTTGTTGCAGTTGGCGAAAATGGTTTTTTGTTATCTACTGAAATAATTGATGATAAAGTAACTATACACACTTTTGGTTCATCCTTTATTACAATTAATTATGATATTCATGACTTAATTTCAAAAGAAGGAAGAGTTTGGACTTTTTCTTTAAACTCCACAACTGATTATTCATTACTAATGCCCCCTAACTCCATTATTGTTGGTATGAATGCACTTCCATCAAACATGGATCTGGTTAATGAACAAACAAAATTAGAATTGAATACAGGCTTATCCGAAATTAATTATATTTTTGGTACTACAACCCCACCTACTACAACCCCACCTACTACAACCCCACCTACTACAACCCCACCTACTACAACCCCACCTACTACAACCCCACCTACTACAACCCCAGAACAACCAATCATTGATATTTCTACTTTATCTCTAATTGGAGTTGTAATTACAGCAGTTATAGCTGGAGTAATAATTATGATCAAAAGAAAACAAACCAAACCTTCTCCTATCTTACAAACTGAAGTTATTTCTGATTCAAAAGTAAACACTGATTCTCTTGATACTCAAACTATTTTCAATATGAGACCTGAAATGCGTGAGGATGATAAAGAAATTGTTAAATTTATTTCTGAAAATGGTGGACAAGTATTGGAAAGTGATTTGAGAAAAAAATTCCTTCAACCTAGAACTACAATGTGGAGAGCAGTAAAACGATTAGAAAGACAAGGAGTTATTGAAATTAGCAAAAAAGACTTACAAAATCTGGTTAAATTAAAGAAAGAATTGGAGAAAGAAGAATGAAAACTATCGTATCATTTGGTCTATTAATTTTAGTCACAAGTATAGCTCTTGGAGGCATGACTAGTGATGCTTCAGCTCAAAGTGATTCACCACTTCTAAAGATTGCAAAACGTACACAAGAACAAATCTATAATCAAATTTCATCTGATTCATCTGATGAAATAAAGAGATTATTTACAGAAGGAACACAAAAGATCAATTCTATAGAAGCACTTGAAAATGATGATATTAGTTACGCAAAGGAGCACTTTCTTTCTGCTATGAAGATTTTTACAGAAATTTCTAAACAATTAGCAATATCTAATGAAGTACCTCAAGCAGAAATAAACTCTATGAGTACTGAGATTAGAAATCCATCTAACAATCTTCAAAGATTACAAGTGTATGTAAACAATCTAAAAATAATTGCTGAGAAACAAAATGTCTTAATTGATTTTTCTGAATCAGATAGGTTATTTGATGAAGCAAGACAACAAATCACTGATCATCAATTTGTTTCAGCAATGGAAACTATTTATAAAATTAAAGTAGCCATTATAGAAATAAACAAGGATCTTCGTGAAGAAGCATCAAAACAAGAATTTCAACGTGCTAAAAAATATGTTCAACGATATATAGAACAACTTGATCGACTAATTGAAAATACCAAAAAACAAGGTGTTACTGATGAGATCATAGAAAAATTAGAGACCGGCAAACAAAATCTTTCTTCAGCAGAAAACCCAAGTGAAATTGTTGAGGAAATCAGAAAAATTATGGTTTTGAAGAATCAATTCGAACTAACAAAGAATGACGTACTTGAATCTAGAGTTTTACAAGCGGAAAAATCCCTATCAAGATTGTTAGTAATAAATGGAGTAGATCAGACTGTTTTGATTGATGCTAAAGATATACTTCAAAACATTAAACAATATTTGTATGAGGGCGAGTTTGATAAAGCCGATAAGTTACTAAATAATTTGATAAAACAATTACAAGAAATTAAAAACTCCCTCTGATAAATTATCATAAACTTCATATACATTTTCTAAACAGCATGAGCATGGCATCTAAAGCAATCACAGTTGGAGTAGGAATTCCAATGATTGTAGTGGGTGCCTTGATGGCTTGGTTATGGGCCCCAATGGAAGGAGATTTTCAAAATCAGGTAGAACTAATTGGAAGTACAATTGGAATTTTGGGAGTAGTCTTCTTCATCTCTGGATTATTTTATTCAAAAGAACCTGTAATGCATTAGAAAGTCATTGAATAAATAATGAAAAAAATTACTATTATTACTTGAAAGTACGATTGTTTGAAATATTTACATCAGTTGAAGGTGAAGGAATTCTTTATGGAACAAAGACTCTTTTTGTAAGACTTGCTGGATGTCCTTTTACTTGCTTTTACTGTGACACCAAGGAATCACTTCCACTTGATTCAGGTACTGAATATACAATCGAAGAGGCAAATCAACTAATAGATTCTAAACTCAAAAATCAGACTTACAAAGTAAATTTTACCGGAGGTGATCCACTAATTCAACATAAAGCAGTTGCATTACTTGCAAAACATATACAAAACAAAAAAATTCCTACATATTTAGAATCATCATGTTTTGATATTGATAGATTTAATCATGTTTTACCATTCATTGATATTGTAAAAATTGAATTCAAAACAAAAGATTCTGATTTTGTAGATTCTAAACATTATGAAAAACTAATCAACCACACAATGAAATGTCTTGAATCGTCTGTAAAAACAAGGAAAATAACTTATATCAAAATTGTTGTCAGTTCTAAAACTCAACCAAATGAATTTGGAGAATTAATAAATCAAATTTTTAATACGATCTCTAAAGAAGATATTGATGGGTTTATCATTCAACCTACTTATGGTATTTCTGAGCCATCATTAGATCTTTTACTGAATTTGTACGATATTGTATTCCCGCACTATATTGATGTCAAAGTGGTTCCTCAATTACACAAATTTATTGGAGCTCCATAACCTTACCATCTGCCTAAAAATCCGATTAGGTTCAAATACTAGCAAAATTGTTTGAGAATATCAAATGGATACAGAACGTGTAAAAAAACTTGTCAGAGAATTAATCATTGAAGTTGGTGAGGATCCTACCCGTGAGGGACTGCGAGAAACCCCTGAAAGAATTGCAAATATGTACAAAGAGATCTTTGGAGGATATGACTCTGATTCAGAATTATCTGTACAATTCTCAGAAGATTCTGATGTAGTTGTTGCTCGTGACATTCAATTCTATTCAATGTGTGAGCATCATATGTTGCCTTTTTTCGGAAAAATTCACATTGCTTATTCTCCAAATGGGAGAGTATTTGGAATTTCAAAACTTGTTCGATTGGTTGAAAAATATTCAAAGAGATTACAAATTCAGGAACGATTAACTAAGAATATCGCTGATGAACTGTATTCTCAAGGCGTAAAAGGAGTTGTGGTTTTAGCTGATGCAGAACATCTATGTATGAAAATGCGAGGTGTTAGAAATGATGCAACACTTTCCTCATCAGCATTTAGAGGAATTTATGAAAATAAAGAAGAAAAGGCAGGTATTATGACACTCATTAGAAAACGTACATCAGACTCATCTTTCTAGAAATACTGAAAAATTAAATAATCAACATTTTTGAACATTACTATGGGAGCAAATCCATATGTTCATATTCCAAAGGAATCTTGGCCTAACTGGACATGGTATGCAATTGAATTTGGAATTGTTCTTGCAATCTCTATGTTAGTATCACGAGAAATTACAAATTCAATTGAAGAACTCAGCCCAGAACTACAAAATTATGTATTTATGGGAATTGTTGGAGGGATTTTCTTAGCGTGGTATATTGGAATTAGAGGATTTATTCTAAAAAAGAAAATTCTTCGTAATAGCTATTAGAATTATTTAAGATATTTTGTTTTATCTGTTATACCAGCTTTTTGAAATGCAGTCTTTCTATTATTACAAGATTCACAAATACCACAGTGGTATTTTTTGTTTGAATAGCAACTCCAGGTCTTGAAAATTGAATCACCCAAAATCTTCATACCTGACTTTAGTAAATCCGATTTTGATAGCCCTTCACGATAAGGTGACCAAATCTTGATACTTTTTCGTAATTTTGAATTGATCCCATCAATCTCACCTTGATTGAGTGCGCCCTCTAGTTTTTTTGCAAAAGCAGGTCTACAATCAGGATAATGCTTGTCTCCAGTATGGGCACCATATACAACCAGTGATGCATTAAGTGTAAAAGCCCATGCCGATGATATTGATAGAAATACTGCATTTCTAATTGGAACTACAATCGAATACTCAAATTTACTAGGAATATTTCCTTTTGTACTTGTTAAAACATTGGAATCATCATACAAGTCTTTCATAAAACCAATATCGACTATTTTATGCTGTTTTAATCCAAGTTTTTTTGCAAAAGATCTTGCAACAGCAATTTCCGTATTTGCTTTTTGTCCGTATGAAAATGTAATTCCATACAACTCATATTGTGATTTTAAAAACGAAACTGCACAAACAGAGTCTACTCCTCCACTAAAAACAACAACTGCTTTTTTCATAAACCTTCATCTGGAACTATCTTCTCTTATCCGCTGCACCTTTACTAGGCTTACAAATTATTGTTTGACATTCTATATTTGCAGAAGCAAATCCTCTTGACATAGCTGAATTAATCTTTTTCAAATCCGAAGAACTTTTTGTAAACGCTATTACTGATGGCCCTGCTCCACTTATTGTAACACCTAACGCTCCTGCCTTTAGAGCATTTTGCTTGACTCTGACAAACCCTGGTATCATGTGTTGTCTTGCAGGCTCAACTATCACATCTTTAATTGAATTCCCGATCAAATCTGAATCTTTTCTCATAAATCCAGCAACAATTGCTGATGCATTTGATAGATTCAAAACACTATCAGTTAATTTAATTTTTTTTGGAATTGCTCCTCTTGACACTTTGGTTTTCTTTTTTGGAATATCAATTTTTGGTACAGCAATACACATTCTAAGTTTTGTTGGAGGTTCTATTCTAATTACATCTAAAGGGTTTGTCCTTACAATCACAAATCCTCCTAAAACAGAAGCTGCAACATTATCATAGTGAACTGAACCTGCACTTGCTTTTTCTCCAAAACCTGCAAATTCTACTAAAGAATTTCCATCTAATTCAAGTCCAAATAATTTATCAAATGCTACTGCAGCTGCAGCTGCTGAACCTGCACTACTTCCCATTCCAAAACCTGCAGGAATTCCTTTCTTAATTTTAATTTCAATACCTCCTTTGATTTTGAATTTTTTTTTCATGTTTTTTACAACCAAGCCTGCGGTATTGTTTTCAGGATTTGTAGGAATATTATCATCTGTAATTATCGAAATTCCATTTTTTGTTTTGGTCAATGTTACTATATCATTAAACGCATCTATTGCTAATCCAAATACATCAAATCCTGGACCAAGATTTGCTGTAGATGATGGTGCTTTTACTGTAATTTTTGAGATCACTAATCTTCTACCTCTTCACCTAAGTTAAGAATTCTACTCAAGGCACCTTCTAGATTAACAAATCCATCTCCTGTCGTATTAGAAATTGGAATTAATCCTTGTGCAAATCCACCTAGATTCAAACCTCGTAAAATATTTGTAGTTAATGTATAAGTTTCTCCGTCTGTTTCTTTAGCAATTGCATTCTCTAATGTATTCAAATTTGTTGACCATTGTAGTATGTCTTTTAGCTTGGTTCCAATAAGATCTGTTTTTGTTACAACATTAATTGTTGGTAAATTCAAGCGTAATCTAATTGATGTTGCAAGAAGTGCAATTGAAACAAAATTTACTGGTGTTGTAATTAAAGCTCCATCAAAAAGAAAGATATTCGTTTTTTCTTCTGATGTGATATTTTCTACAAGGAAACGTCCGCTGGAACGATATGCAAATAATTCAATTTGACCTGGCGTATCAACAATTAAGTAATCAGGATTTACTCTATTTACCTCATTTCGTATATCATCAATTTTTGATGCAATCAAATCATTTGCCATTATCAAGGCACCATTTGGACCTAGATCATATTGTTGCATTATAGATACAATATCTACATAATCTCTTACATCAATGTCACATGTATATGGTACATTTTCAACACCAGGATCTAAATTCAAGACAGCTGTAAATGCTCCATTTTTTGTGTAATAATCATACAACTTTGATGTAAGTAATGATTTGCCTGAACCAGCAGTACCAGAAATAAAAATTGTCTTCAATCTTGTCTGACTCTTTATTTGCTCATATTTCAAACTAACTTGATATCACACTATATGAGAAAGTACCAAATTGTTATTGAAAAATACCATGTTTAGCTCTTTTCCTGATTAATTTCCATTTTATTTTTAATTCAAATTTGTTTGAAAAAATAATCAAAATAATTGGTAGTGAAACCAAAAACATCTAGTTCTTAGCATTATTGATTCATTCCTCTTTACAAGTTTCAAAACCAATATCCTCAATTGAATCGAATTTTTACGCCTAAAATTAAGCATAAGAATTTTGATGACTGGAAATTTAATCAACTTTCATATTTGATCCCTCAAAAAAAATCATTATATGAACTGGAGACTAGTAACTATTCCCATTACCCTAATCCCTATTTTCATTATTGCTATTCAATTTGATATAAAACCCGAGGACGTGTTAGCTATTGGATTTTTTCCATTTGTTGGTGCAATTATTGCAATGCTGATCAAACTAGGACTTCAGGGAGTCAAATTTGCATATATTACAAGAAAATATCTTGGTAGCTTTGATTCATTTTGGAAATTAACAGGTGTTAGAGTTGGTAGCGAATTTATCAAATTTACGACCCCAATGTTTATCGGAGCAGAATTTATTGTAATCTATTATTTGCATAAAAAAGGAGTAAAGCCTTCAAAATCTGCTTGGATTGCAATAATGGATATTGTTACTGAAGTATTTGCAGGAGGTTTGTTATCTATAATGGCAGGAATATTTGCATTGTTAAATGGAGCATATGTAGTTGCAGTTGTTGTTTTAGCTACTAGCATTACTGTAACATCTTTGTGGTTGGTGTTGTTCTTTTTATCCTCTAAACATACATTCCAAGTTCCACAAGGACTGGCAAATCTTGTTAAAAGATTTGGAAAAGAAAAAGGTACGAAGTATATTGATAAAACAAACTCTTGGATGGAAGAAGTATGTACTATGAGTAGAGAAAATCTAAAAACTTCTGAATCCAAAAAAATCTTTACAGTATCATTTTTGTTCTCTCTTGCATCTTGGTCATTTTACGGAATATCTTTTATGATAATTGCAATGGGAACAGGATACGTAATTAGTGCATTTGATTCTATCATGGCAGTAATGGGTGCTAATGCAATTGGAAACTTACCTATTACTGTAGGAGGATCTGGTTTAGCTGAATTTGGAATTGTAGCATATCTAAATAACCTAGATCCATTCAATTTTGATATCCCTGAAGGAACAGTTGCTTGGGATGCCGTCATTGGATGGAGAATTGCAACGTATTATGTCCCAATTGTGATTACGTGGCTACTTTTGGTAAAATTAGCCTTGAGTAGAATATCAAAACCTCAAGCCACATAGAAATATGTTATTCTAGCAAATTCTCCCATAGAAACCACTTTATCTTTAAACAATTTTTTTGATTTGTGGGTTTTAAAAATAAAGTGATCCTAATTACTGGTGCATCATCTGGAATTGGTAGAGCAACTGCAATAGAGTTTGCAAAGCTAGGATCTAACATAGTTTTAGTTGCAAGAAAAAAAGATAAATTAGAAAAAGTTGCAGATGAATTGAAAAAATTTTCTATATCTACACTAGTTTGTCAATGTGATGTTTCAAAAAAAGATCAAGTAAAAGAAATGTCAAAAATAGTTTTAGAAAAATTTGATACCGTTGATGTCTTGGTAAATAACGCTGGTTTTGCAATTTATGGCTCTGTATATGATCTAACTATAGATGAAATAGAATCACAGATGGAAACAAATTATTTTGGAATGATTTACTGCATTAAAAATTTTCTTCCATCAATGATATCAAAAAAATCAGGTCACATTGTAAATGTTGCATCTGTTGCCGCAAGTTTTGGTTTACCTGGTATTGCTTCTTACTGTGCATCAAAATTTGCTATGTTGGGATTTTCAGAAGGACTTAAACACGAACTAAAAGATACTGGAATTGGAATTACTGTTGTTAGCCCAATTATGGTTAGAACTTCCTTTTTTGATCATACTTCATTTGAAAAAATGCCAAAATATTCTCCAACATCACTTAGTTCTGAAACTGTAGCCAAAACAATTGTAAAGGCAGCAAATTCCCCAAGGCTGGAAATTATAGTTCCATCTATAGTACGTGGTGCTGTATGGATGAAAAACACATTTCCATATCTCATTAATCCCATACTAGGAAAATCTTTCAAAAAGCAATTAGACTCTACAAAATAAGATTATTCTTCTGCATCATTATCTGCAGTATCACTAGAATCAACATCTAACAATTCCAGTGATTTTAATTCAAATTGATAAATTGCACTCATCTCAATTTCTTTCTCTTTTTCTAGATATTCTGAGACTTTTTTGCTTAAAGGAGCCTTGTGTTGATCAAAAGTAAATTCATAGACAACTCCTTTCTCTAATTCTCCAATTTTGATTTTTTTTGCCAAATCCATTGTAACTATATGTCTTCCATCCTCTACAGGATCGTACAACTGTGTATCTATTTTATTATCATCTTCGTAAAGTTCTAGGACATATCCAGTCTTTTTTAGTTCTTCAGGTTTTTTAAATTTAGCATTCTGAATTTCATCAGAAACCCAACCTGGAATCTCATCTTTCTTTTTTACCATATTAAACTCACTCTAGTTTTCTGCTTTTTCTTTTTTACTTTTTGACCACCAATCAAGATAGTCATCATGTTTGTCTTCACGTGTTCTTTCTCTTTGATTCAATTTGTATCTGATATCTGATACTTGTTCTCTTGTAGCGTATAATCCACATCTTTTACAAATGAAATGTTTTGTAGCAGAATCCATTTTCATTGGAATTTCAATTTCATCAAATAACTTGTATAAATCGTCCCTACCTCTATCTTCTTCGGGGGTGTCAGCCTCATATTTTGTTTGAATTTTCTTCTTTTCTCTTGCTGTACATTCTGGACAATTAGGCACTGATAATTCGCCTAATTTTTTCCATAAAAGCGTTCCCACATTCTTAGTTGATCGGTATTAATCTGACACGCGGATTTTTTCATCATCCCTTACGGTCCGTTCGCCCATCGAACATCCCGCGTGTCAGATAAGTAAAATTATTAAAAATATTGTATTATCTCTTTTCTTCTAAAATCTGAGCTGCAATGCTTGCTGAATTTTCTGCTCCATTAGGAAGAAAATTCTTTGAAAACTCATTCAAACTGTTCTCAAATTCCTCATAATTCTGTTTAATGTTGGATATTGCTTGGGTTACTTGCTTTGTTTTTGTCGCTAATATTCCCAAGTTTTTGTCTTCTGCCCATTTGATATTATTTGTATGCTCATCATAAACTGGAATTCCAATAATCGGCTTTGATTTCCCTCCCATTATTTCCCCCATTGTTGTATGAGAACCATTAACAACTGCATATTTACATAAATCTAATACTGTATCTTTTTCTTGTTCTGAAAGAAATCCAACATCAATTTGTATCCATTCTATCTTTTTATCTAATGCCTCTGATATTGAATATTTTTTACCATCTTTTCCTGTTACAGAATCTATGTTTGAATCATTTTTTGCATGTGAAATAATCCTTTTCTCATTTTCCATTTCATCTTGATGAAATACTTTTTCATATCTATAACCAGTACCGTCATTAGTTGATTTATTTCCAGTCCTCATCCAATAACCAAATTCATTATCCTCAATTAATTTTTCAAGATATGAATTTTCTTTTCTTTTAATTTGTTTATTGTTTGTAAAGTGTCCAACATAGGTTATTTTTTCTTTTACTTCTTCTATAAAATTTAGATTATATTCACACATAGTGTATGGCGGAGGTGAGTCTGCAACAAGAATTTTTGATGCTTTAGCAATTTGTTTTGCAACAAAAATTAATGATGGATAAATATATGATCTTGAATTATACAATTTAGGTCTAAATTGATTTGTTATAAACAGACTTGGAATATTTCGATTTTTTGCTAAAATATTTGAACCCATATCTCCATCATTGATTACCAGATCAAATTTTTCTTTATCATAGAGTTTTCTTTCTTCTCTCAAATAGCTTATAATTTGTTTTACCAATGGAGGGTTTTTTGAAACCGGCAACAAAAAATTCATTAATGACATTGAAACGCTTGGACCAAATTTTCCATCAATTGGCGTTGGCATTAATATCTCATGAATTTTCTCTTTTTCGTTTGGAAATTTTTTTAATAATTTCTCATAAACATGATCTTTACTTGAAAAATGAACTTCAAATTTTTCTTCAATGTAATTGCCTAAAACCTCATTTAATCTCATCATTCGAGAATAATGACCACTTCCCCACGGATAGATGAATTCTCCTATTTTGAGCACAATATGAGACGATATATGCAGTTTAAATTCTCAGTGATTTTACTCTAGAGAATCTAAAATATCATGAACATTATTAGGTCCTACCTGAACTGAAACTATTTTCTTTGTTTTGAGGGATGTATCTACTTGTTTTTTTGCAAAAGCAGGAATCTCATTAGAATTAATTGTGACCATTTTTTCTAATTTTTTGGTATTTCTTTCTAGCCCAATCTCTCTTGCATCATCAAACAGGTTGATGTCTACACCGGCAAGTGGAATTAATGGTATTTTCTTCTTTTCAAATACATGTTTTAAGGAATTATCAATGAACTCAGATGAAAATACTAGTGGTGACAAAGCTAATGATACATGATCGTTTGAAGATTGCAGCATTATCTCTAGTATAGAATTAACATAGATCAAGTAATTTTTTATCCCATTTGGATTAATCTTTATTTGAAAAAATTCTAATTCAATTTTCTCTTGTACTAACCGTGGAATTATTTGATTAATCATTTTGGCCAAATTCATCAATTCAGATTTTTGTCTATAACAAACTATGATCTTGGTTCCATAACCTTGTTTTATTGTCTCTAAACAAGAAATTGCAGATATTTCATCATATATTGCACAAATTGTTTTTTGATTATGTGGTCGATATGGAATTCCACCATTACCTTTATCTGAAAAAATACTGATGTATGCATTATTTTTTGTTAGATATGTATACAATAATTTATCATAGTTTTCTTCTGTTCCTGGATGAGCCCCAAGATTTATTTTTTTTTCTATAATGTTTGATGTTGCTGCAATCTCTAAATCTTTTGTTAGAAATCCTTTTGACATTCCTTCAATTTTTACCAGAAATTTCTCACCTTTTAAAAGTAAATTTCCTCCAATTGATGTAATCTCTGAAACAATATCCTGAAAATTATTTTTCACTTGTCTTGTAATTGCAATTTTTTTAATTCCAAAAAGTAAATTGATAGCAGATGATGCAAATACGGGATCATTTGCGTCTACCAAAATTATATCACCATCACGTTTTACAGATTTAAATTGTTGGTTTTTTATTTTTAAAATTTTTTTGATATTTATTATTAACTGTGAAATTTTATTTTTTGAAAATATAGTTGGAAAAACTACTACATATGATACTTTATCCATCATTTCTATTTTCAAATCTACTAGTTTATAATTTAGAACAAAATTTCGGGTAATCAATATAAAACAAATACTTCAACTAATTATGTGGTAAAATTCACAGAAAAACAGGTAGATGATCTTAATTCAAGGATAAAAACTACTGAAGAAGCACTTCAGTGGGTTTCAGATAATCTTCATCCTAAAGTTGCAAAAGCATCAAGCTTTGGTGCCGAAGATGCAGTAATTATGGATATTATGATAAAAATTAATCCAAAATTTAGATTCTTTACATTAGATACTGGTAGATTACCCCAGGAAACCTATGATATTATGGATATTGTGAGAAAAAAATACAATATTTCAATAGAAGTGTTATTTCCTGATGCCAAAGAGGTTGAAGATATGGTTAAGGAAAAAGGGATGAATCTTTTCTATGAAAGCGTTGACAACAGAAAATTATGCTGTGAAATTCGTAAAGTTCACCCAATGAATAAAATGTTGAATACTTTGGATGGTTGGATTAGTGGAATAAGGCGTGATCAGACCAAAATACGAGAGACTGTTACCATGTTTCAACTAGATCATGGACATAATGATATTCTAAAGATTAATCCAATAATACACTGGACATGGGATCAAATTCAAGAATATATCAAAAAGAATAATCTTCCTTACAATAGCCTCCTTGACAAAGGTTATTCAAGTATTGGATGTGAACCTTGTACAAGATCCATAAAACCTGGAGAAAGTCTTCGAGCAGGAAGATGGTGGTGGGAACAAGGAGAACACAAAGAGTGTGGCCTTCATATAGACCATAAATAAAGACCTCTCATGTCAGAAAATAATTCAATCAAACCACATGGTGGAGTATTAATTAACAGAATTACTAAAGTTGATCCCACTGGATTATTCTCAATTACAATTAGTGAAGATCTTGCAAATGATGTTGAAAACATAGCTGATGGAATTTTTAGCCCTTTAGAGGGGTTCTTGGGAAAACAAGACTTTGAGAGTGTTGTTTCACGAGGAAGATTAGCAAATGATTTAGCTTGGACTATTCCAATTGTACTGGATGTTGATGAACAAACTGCTTCTAAAATGAAAGAATCTGGTGATGTATTATTACAAAATCCACATGGAGTTGGAGTTGCAGTATTACATGTTGAAGAAACATATTCCTTTGATAAAGAAAAGACTGTACAAGGAGTCTATGGAACAACTGATTCATCTCATCCAGGTGTTGCAAAGACAATGTCGATGAAAGACTATCTTGTTAGTGGAAAAATAGATTATATACAAAGACCAGAAATGTCTGAAATTAGAAAAAATAGATTAACTCCTCTTCAAACAAGAGAAGCTTTTGCACAGGCAGGATGGAAGACAATATGTGCATTTCAAACTAGAAATCCTCCACATGTAGCACATGAAATGTTACAAAAGACATCAATTACAACTCGTGATGGAGTATTCGTAAATCCAATTATTGGAAAGAAGAAATCTGGAGATTTTGTTGATGAAGTCATTGTAAAATGTTATGAAACCATGATAAAATTATACTATCCTGAGAATAGATGCCGTCTTGGAACTTTACATACTGAAATGAAGTATGCTGGTCCAAAAGAAGCAATTCATCATGCAATTATGAGACAGAATTATGGTTGTACACACATAATTATTGGACGAGATCATGCAGGTGTTGGAAAGTTCTATGATCCATTTGCAGCGCAAAAGATCTTTGTGGACTATCCAGAATTAGAAATTGCTCCCGTATTCTTTCCACCATTTTTCTATTGCAAAAAATGTTTAACATATACAACTCCAAAAGCATGTCCACATAATGATGATGTAAAAGAACAAATCAGTGGAACCAAGCTTAGAGAGATGATTCAAAACGGTCAAGCACCTTCTGAATTTATCTTAAGACCAGAAGTTGCAAAAGTAATCTTAGATCATCCAAAACCTTTTGTTGATTAGATATTTATTCAATCAAAATCAAACAAACTCGTGAAATATTTACTTGCATTAATTTTTGTTGCAGGATTTTTTATTACTCCTGCATTTGCTCAAGATGCAAAAAATCCCTCGTTAATTATTGATACAATAGAACTTCCTGCACCTGAATTCAATAGAGTTCTAAGGGATGCACCAATAGTAAATCTTAATGATATTCACATAACTAGCTGGCAAGTAACTATTGACAATAACCTAATCTATGCAAATCCAAATGGAAATGCAGTTTTTAGAATATATGATCAGGAATCTCTTGATGAGTTTATTGAAGTTGGAATGGGTTCCCAACCTGATAACAAATTCTGGGTTGCAGTTCAAACTCCCAAAGAGGGATATGTTGTAGTCCATAGAGATCTAGATAGAGGCTGGTATCCTAATGCAAAATCTATCCTATCTTACACTGAAAGAGCAGGACTGACTGTGAATAATGGAGCAAGAATTGTAGTTACTAATCTAGATATTGGCACGTTTGCAATTAACTCTTATTCTGTTTATGGATTAGACGGTTCAAATGATCCACCAGCAGTCAATGCAGGTAGTATGATTGTAGAATTCCTTTCAGGTGATCCTGCAAAGAATGTATTTGCTTTACTCCCATTCTATATTGCAGCAGGTATTGGTGTTATTGTTGGGGCTTTATTTTTGACAAAGAAGCGTTCTTAGACTTGTAGTATCTACAACTTTTTTTGATTTTACAGATATCACACATTGGTGTAATTGGCTTACAAATATTCTGACCATACATTACAAAAGTATCATTTATGTCAATCCAGTATTCTTTTTTTATTTTTTTCATTAATTCCTGTTCTGTCTCTTCTGGATTTTTGGTTGTAGCTAATCCCAACCTATTTGAAATTCTATGTACATGAATATCAACTGGAATAGCTGGCTTTTCAAATGCATAAACTAGAACACAGTTAGCAGTTTTTCTTCCAACCCCTGGTAATTGTACCAAAGAATCTAATTCATCTGGAACTCTTCCTTTGTATTTTGTATCAATAATCTTTGCTACTTCAATAATTCTTTTAGATTTTACATGATAGAATCCAATTGATTTGATTATTTTCTCTATGTCTTTTATTTTTGCATTTGCAAGTTCTTTTGGATTTTTATATTTTGAGAATAATACTTTTACTACTTTTGTCGTACTTTCATCTTTTGTTCTCGCAGAAAGTATAGTTCCAATTAGAATACTAAACGGTCCTCTAGTTTCAGCTTCATGAAGCTCTCTTAATGCTGTCATTCTAGGTGGTTTTACAGAATTCATAGTGTCCATCATACCACAAAGAATTTTTTCTATTTTCATCTGAAAAACTACATACAAGTATTATAGCTGTAATAATTAAGAATTTTTATTGGAATTAACTAAAGATGAATATTCTGCATTAAAAGGAGAACAAGGAGAAATTTTGCAGATGGCATACCGAATTTTAGTTGCAACTGGCGAAGCAACAGACGCTGAGAAATTAGTACCCATTGAATGGGCTCATCTTTCTGGTGTAAATTATAACACAATAGGAGATGCAGGAGAAGAATTTCTATCTAGTATTAGTAAAAATGCCAGAGTTAAGATAAAAACAACTCTAAACCCAATGGGATTTGATATTGATAATGTATCCAATTATGGATTAGATGAAAATTTTATCTCAAAACAACTATCAATTAGAAATTCATATGAAACTATGGGTGTTACTCCTTCATTTTCATGTATTCCTTACGAAATTTTTGATATTCCAAAAAATGGAACCCAAGTTGCCTTTGCTGAAAGTAATGCAGCAATTCATGCAAATTCATATGATAATCTAAAAACAAACAAAGAAAGTGCATTTAGTGCACTTGCTAGTGCAATCACTGGAAAAAGTCCATTTTCTTCATTAAGAAAAGAAGACACCCCAAATATCACGATTAGAATGAAAGTAAAAAACCCGGATGAATTAGTATATGGAATGCTTGGATTTTTTGCTGGAAAAGTTGGAGACACATCCGTAAATATTTCTGGCCTTGGAGGTATGGATAACCGAGAATCCAAAGCTATGTGTGGAGGTATGGGAACATCTGGAACTTGTGCAAAGTTTCTTTTTGGAGAAGGAGATTCAGATTGTGAAAAGATAGATTTTGATGAAAAAGAGATGCAAAATGTTCATGATGAACTCAATACTGCCGAAACCGGTGATCTGATTACGCTTGGCAGCCCTCAATTGGGACTAAAAGAAATATCTGACTTGACTAGCAAACTAAAGGGACGTTCTTTCAAAAAAAGGTGTATGATTTTTTGCCCTAGAACCGTAAAAGAGCAAGCAAGAAAGATTGGATATACCAATGAACTAGAACGTGCAGGTTGTGAGATTCTTTCAGACTGCTGTACATGTTTGAGTCCTTTGATAAATAAAGACAATGTAGATGCAGTTACAACAAATAGTATCAAAGGTGCATTTTATCTCAAAAATTCTAATGGTGTAGGTGTTAATCTAAAACCATTATTACAGATTATTGAAGATGAAACAAGATGAAGAAAACACTAGTTTCAGGAAAAGTATGTGGAATTGTTTTAAAATCTAACAATCCAATTAATTTTTTAGGTACTGTAGATAAAAAAACTGGAATAATCACTGATAAGAATCATGATCTTTTTGACAAATCCATTAAAGATACTATTCTTGTATTTCCTTCAGGTGTTGGTAGTAGTGTTGGAGCATACACAATTTATTCAATAAAATCAAATAATACTGCACCTCTTGCAATGATTTGCCAAAAAGCAGATCTTACGGTAGCCACTGGATGTGCTTTATCAAATATTCCATTAATTACAATTTCTGATGAAGAATTTTCTTCTATTGAAAATGGAATGAATATTTCACTTGATACAGATTCTCCTAATCCAATTCAGTATCAATAGATTTTTCTTTTTGTAAATCTCCAGTATCTATTTCTTTGATCTGACTTTTCCCAGCAGGTAACACACGAACGAAGTCATCTATACTTATTTTTCTTGCAATGTCTTCATATATCTTTAAAAATTCTATTCGTATTTTTTTAGCAGTTTCTACCATTTCTGATCCATGTGGTTCAATTATTGCATAACAAATAGAATTTTTCTTAATTGCATCTGGTGGCCCACAAGTCAAAATATAATCATCATCTTGTGAGATTATCCCTACAGCAAGTCTAAGGGTTTCAGACCTGATGAAATTCCTTTGCCCTTCAATTGTAAAAGATCCTTTTGGCAAAAATTCCCCACTAGGTGCAGATTTTTTCACTTGGTCAGGATTCACCCAATAAGCACTTACTCCATACATCCCTTCTCTCCATGCACGACTAAAACAAACAGTAGCATGAGCAATCTCGTTCATACTTCTGTCAGGTGCATTTTGTGCATCCTTCAAAACAAAAAATGGTGATCCAAAAATATCTCCATGAAATACTCTATCATTTTTATCTAAATGTTTTCTAATTACAGCTGAATTTGATGCTGCATCTCTTCCTCCGATTGTAAGTAGCCCATCAGTAGTAAAGAACCATCTGTATCTTTCATACCAGTTCTTCTTTCTAATCTCTGAAACTAAGATTATGTCTTTTTCAGATTCTGTTTTATTTTTTAGTTTTTCAAGCTTTTTTACAGTTTTTTCTTTTATTTCTTGAATTGATTTTATTGCACCTGATTGTTTCTTTGCTTCATTAAATAGCGTTGATGCAATTGATTGAAGAGGGGATTTAGTGTTAATCTTAATTTTTTCATCTTGAATAACAATTAATGAAATTCCTTTTTCACTAACTAACTTTGCATTATAACTAGACAAAATCTCTTGTGCAGCTACATCTTCAATTGAAATTATCCCTTTTGATACTATTTCAAAAATAGAATTTGCTACATATGTGATATTTTTTGATTTTTCCTTGACTGTTTCGATTGCTTTTTCTTGCTCAGAAATTTGGGTTTGTAACTCTTTGATTTTTTTATCAGAACCACTTGATTGAATTGATTTTCCTTTTTCAACTAAATTTTCTGTAAATACTGTATCTAATCCTTCAATGAAACTGTTGATATTGGTTATATCTCCTTCTAATTTTCCTAATTTCACTGGAAGAACTTCTATCTTTTCATTTCTAACAATAATTGGATCATGATTTCCAGATGTTACATCTGAAACAATTCTTTTAGTTGTCTCAAAAATTTTCTTTATTTCTTCAGATGATAATAATTTTCCAATTTTTTTTGGATCAACATTTGCAATTTCAAAAACTCCCTCAACATATTTTTTTGGTAAACCCAAAGTTCGTCCAAACCATTTTGCTGAAACCAAATCTGTTGTTTTGATATCTTCAAAATCTAATTCTGACATGTTAAAAATGTCTAATCCACTCTCTGGAGGTTGTACATATTCTAGTCCTACACTTAATTTTCTATGTCTAACTTCTATTGAATGCTGTAGTGCAAGAATTTTCATGTCATTATTACAAAGTAAAATATTCCCATCTCCAAAAAATTCCCCGACTAAAACAAATTCTTTTCCAAATCCCTCAAAAATAAAATATGCAATTCTTTCTGCACCAATTTGTTTTATTTTTTTTAATTTTAATCTAAGAAGATCACTTCGTAATCTTTTAAGTAATCTATTTGGTTCCATCTGGTCAATTTTTACTGCAGTTAACCAAACACCAGATGTTGAAATCATCATAAAAAGATCACTTTTTTCAGTATGATGAAGCTTAAAGAGAATACTATCTTTAGTAATCCCATATATGTTACTAACATAGTAATCTTGGACTTGTTCAGAAATCTGATCCACCAAATATCGTAATTCTATACCCGCAAGTGCCATGACTAATCTTGTTTTATGTCTAAAATTATACCCTTGCTCTAATATGCTCAAATTTTGACCAAAGATATTAAACATGGTTTGCTTGAGACACGCTAGAAATTTACTTGGCAAAATTCAAAAAGAAAAAATCTGCACCTACTCTTGGCCCTAATGATTCTAAAAAAGAGTCTGTAGGGGAAGATCCAGTTGATATTCCCGAAACAGAAAAATCTGTACCTGCTCCTGAGGCTCCAGTAGATCCATCAATGGGTATAATTGAAAAGAGTGACAAAGATAGAAAATTAAATAAATTATTCTGGTTACGTGTTGGTTTAGCTATTCTTGCAGGTACTACAGCAACATTCATCTTTGAAGATATTGAAGGCGAAGATAGAAGGTGGGCTTCTATTGCATTTATGATAATCATATTTGCTGCAACAATTATTGTTGCAAAGGGAATGAAAATGCAATTACCATCTTCAGACAGAAAGAAAATTGTTACACAAGGTATAGGAAGCTATGTTTTCTTATACTTATTTTCTTGGATTGTAACTTACACATTAGTTAATGCAGGAAGTGCTTCTAGTGGAATCAATCTTTAATTTAACAATTAAAATAAAAAGATGATATTGTATGTGGAATTATAAAACATCTGGAATTCCTGATGAATATTTTAATCGAACCGAAAATGTACCTATTACAAAAGAGGAAATAAGAGCAATTCAAGTTAGTAAATCCCGTTTACGTCCTGGACAAATTGTTTATGATATTGGTTGTGGAAGTGGTTCTATTTCCATTGAAGCTGCAATTCAAGTTGAATCCTCTGGAAAAGTATTGGCAATTGATTATGATAAAAAAGCAGTAGAACTAACTAAAAAGAACATAGAAAAATTTGCACTTTCAAATATTTCTGTTATTTTTGGTAATGCTAAAGAAAAAATTCTAGATCTTGAAGAAGCTGATGCAATATTCATTGGAGGTACTGGTGGAGACACAAAAGAAATAGTTGAGATTTCTCAGAACAAACTAAAATCTGGAGGTAGAATTGTGATTGGCATTATATTGATTGAGACACTTTATTCAGTCTTACAAGTTCTAGATCAACTACAGTTCAAATCTATTGATATTACTCAAGTTACTATAGCTAAAAGTAGAAAAACAAGCACAGGAACAATGATGCTTGCAAGAAATCCAGTAACTATAATTTCTGCTACTAAAGTCTAATCTAGATTTTTAATTGGGTAAAAAATTACATTTTTTATGTCTGGATTAATTGGAATTGGAGTTGGTCCTGGAGATCCAGATCTGCTTACAGTCAAGGCTGTCAAAGCAATTCAAGATGCAGATATCATAATGTGTCCAGCGTCAAAAGAAGACAGGCCAAGCATTGCACTATCTATTGTTTCATCATTAATTGATAAGTCAAAAAATCAAGAGATTGTAAAATTAATCTTTCCTATGACAAAGGATAAAGATGTTCTTGAAGAAACATGGAAAAAAAATGCCAAGATAATGGCTGAAAAAGTTTTGTTAGAAAAAAACGTTGTATATCTTACAGTAGGTGATCCTTTTCTATACAGTACTTGGATCTATATGCATAAAGATCTAAAAGAAAATTATCCGAATATGGAAATTAGTGTAATTCCAGGAATTGTTTCTATGTTTACATTTGCTTCAAAAGTAGGTGTTAGCATTGCAGAAGGAGCAGAAAAAGTTGCAATTATTCCCTCATGTTATGATCTGTCTAGTGTTAAAGAAATTGCAAAAAATTCTGAAACAATGGTTTTTCTTAAAGATGGAAGATACTTTGATCAAGTTATTAATGTTCTAAAAGAATCTGGTTTTCCTAATGATTCTATTTTTGCAATTGGACAAGATCTTGGAACAGAAAATGAGATTATTAGAAAAATGACTTTAGGTGAAGTAAATGATAATACATTAACTACAAAATATTTTTCAATTTTGGTGGTAAAACGTGTCTGAAGTATTTTTTGTTGGATGTGGTCCTGGAGATCCAGAATTAATTACAGTAAAAGCAAAAAAATTAATTCAAAAAGCTGATGTTGTAGTTTATTCAGGATCTTTAATCCCTGATCCAATCTTGAATCTTTGTAAGAAAGGAAAACTCTATGATGCTGCAAAATTAGTCAGGGAAGAAATTTTTAATTTATTGTATAAGAACGCAAAAAAAGACAAACTTGTGGTTAGACTACATGATGGTGATCCATCGATTTATGGAGCAATAAAAGAACAGATTGATAATTTAGAGAAAAAAGGAATAAAATCTGTTGTTGTTCCTGGAATTACTGCATTTTTAGCCTCAGCTGCTGCGCTTGGAACACAGTTAACTTTACCAGGCGTAACTCAGACAATTATAGTAACTAGAGCTGAATCTAGAACTAAAGTTCCTAAAAGAGAAAAGATTTCGGAACTTGCAAAACATAAAGCAACACTGATTTTTTATCTTAGTGTACACCTTCTCCCTAAGCTTACCAAAGAAGCTATAGCAGGTGGTTACAAAAAATCTACTCCGGTGGCTGTGGTGTATAGAGCAAGTTGGAATGATCAAAAAATAGTTAAAGGCACATTAAATGATATTGCTAAAAAAATTCAAGAGGAAAAAATTACACGAACCGCAATTGTTATAATTAGTGATGTTATTCAACCTCAATCATATGAATATTCCAAACTTTATGACAAAGAGTTTAGTCATGGATATAGAAAAGCTAAAGTCAAATCGATAAAAAATTAACTTTATTTTTTATTCCAAGTTTGTTAAGAGTTTTTTGAAACTTTTTTACATCCCCTGAACTAAAAATTTTTAGTTTGTTATGTACATCTTGTTTGTTTTTTATTTTTTGATGGATTTTTCTTGCAACTGAATTAGCGGGATCAATAAATGTTACACTTGGATATTGCTTTTCTAAAATAGATTTTAAAAACGGTAAATGTGTACTTGATAGAGTAATTACATCAATATTTTCCTTAACTATGAAATTTTCTAAAATTCCTTTGATTATCTTTTTACAAAGTGACTTATTTGTAAGAAATTTCCCAGATTCAACTAGTTCAACTAACGATGAACCATTAATTTTATGAATTTTAATTTCTGAGTTGAAATTAGAATTTTTAATAAATCTTGATAATTCTTTGCTGTTAATCGTAGATTTTGTTCCAAGTATTCCAATATTTTTTGTTTTAGAAATTTTTTTTGCTTCATATAATGGAGGTCTCACCCCAATAATATTCTCATCTTCTATATCTAACATTATTGTAGGTGTGTTTGAACCTACTACTATCAAATCAGGAGCAAAACTATCTTTCATCTTTTTAATTGATTTTTTTATGATATTTTCTAATTCTGACTTTGATTTTTCTCCATATGGAAAATTTTCTTGATCACCAAAATAGATAATTTCTACTTTAGATAGTTTCTGTATTTCTTTAATTACTGATAATGAACCTAATCCCGAATCAAAAACTACAACTCTAGCCACGATATTTGTCTATAAATCTTGAATAATAGTTTGTTAGCTAAATTTAGTCTAAAGTTGATCTAAATATACACCGTCCATTAAGAGCTTATTTCTAAATTAATCACCATGCCAAACTTCGACAAGACTTGGGCTCGTCAAGAGACCCAAAGCGTAACTGGCAAACTCCGTGAAGCAGTAAAGCCTCAAGGTGCATTAAAACCACGAATTCAAACTGCAGTAAACAAACTACAAGTCCAAATCTCAAAAATGGACTCTATGTTAGGTAAACTGCACGAAAGAGATGCGCAACTCTTTCAGAGAGTCGTGACTGCAATGCAGCAACATGATACTAGCACAAGTAGAGTTTTGTCTAACGAATTAGCTGAAATTCGTAAAGTTACAAAGATGCTCGGCAACGCAAGAATGTCATTAGAACAAGTCCAATTAAGACTTACAACTATTCATGATCTTGGCGATGCTATGGTAGCAATTGGACCAGCGATGTCTACAATGAAGGGATTGAAGTCATCACTAGGAAGATTCATGCCAGAAGCAGATTCAGAATTGAATACCATGACCCAGACACTCAATGGACTAATGATGGATTCACTTGCAGGAGACTCATTTAACATGGAGTCTGATGCTTCAAGTGAAGAAACTGAAAAGATTCTACAAGAAGCATCTGCAGTAGCTGAGCAACAGATAGGAGACAAATTCCCATCTGTACCATCTTCAACTGGACTTTCGTCTCAATCCTCTACTTCTACCTTTGAGTAGATTGGAAAGGCGAAAAGTCATTCTTTTTGTTTTAATTTAAAGAGAAACTATCCCAATAATTTCTCTTTAAATGTCCATTTTTTATTTAAAACAAAGTTTCCAAATGCAGCAGTTATTACTGCTAAAATTAAGGCAAATGGATATGCTACCTCATTACTATCTACAAGAAAATATACCATTCCTAGTTGTACTAATGCACCTAACGAACTGAACATTGCAAACTTTCCATATTGAGAAATTGTTTTTTTAATTTTGAAATCCTTATCTCCGAATGTCCATATTTTATTTAAAACAAAATTTGTAGTAATTGATGCAACTATTCCTATTACATTTGCATGTAAATACCATAAATCAGAAACTCCTCCTGCAAATAATAATGAAATTACATAATTCACAATAAATCCTGAAGTACCAACTGTGTAGAATCTACCTGCCTTGTAAAGAAATTTGACAGATGAACGTTTTTCTTGTTTTTCTAATGGCTTACCATATCGATATAATTTCCAAACTGATCTGTAATAATCAAAAATAGTTTTTATGCTTAATTTACTAGAACCAAGTTCTCTATCTTGAAAAGTATATGGGATTTCTTTAATGTTAACATCTCTTGTTTTTACTAAAATCTCTAAAAGAATTTTGTAACCTATTGCGTCTATGTTTAATCCTTTGATAATATTTCGTTTAAATGCAAAAAATCCGGACATTGGATCCTTTGTATCTATCCCTAATCCTTTTTTTGCAATTAAAGTTGCAAATTTGCTCATAATTTTTCTTTTTAGTGACCATCCTTGAATTTTTCCACCCTTGATATAACGTGAAGCCACTGCAATATCATACTGATATTTTTTAATTGATTCAATTAACTTTGGAATTATCTGTGGTGGATGAGAAAAGTCACTATCCATTACCACAATTGTGTCTCCTTTAGCTTGTTGAATTCCTTTCAGAATTGCAGAACCAAGACCATCTTTAGCTTTTCTGTGAATGATTTCTATAGTATAATCTGCTATTTTTTTGACATTTTTTAAATAATCTTCTACTATTTTTCCAGTTCCGTCTGGTGAGTTATCATCTACTACAATTGCCTGAGTTGGAATATTTTTTGGTAATATCTCTCCAATAGAATGTAATATTTTGATAATGTTTTCAGATTCATTATATGTAGGAATAATTATAGAAATTTGACCATTTTCGGCAACTCTTTGTTTTAGCATACTTACTCAATCACAAAATTTGATAGATATTAAACCTTAATCCGTTAAAACACATTCACAAACACTACTAGTAGATTTACCTAGGGAAATGCAACAGATTCAGAAAGAATTGAATCTATTTCAGATATGCTTATTCGAGACTGTTCCATAGAATCTCTCTTTCTAATTGTTACCGTATTATCTTCTAATGTTTGATGATCAATTGTTACTGCAAACGGTGCACCGATCTCATCCAATCTTCTATATCTTCTACCTATTGCACCTGAATGATCTAAAAAGGCATCATATTTTCTTTTAATGTTTAGAAAAATTTCATCCGTTTTTTCTTTTAATCCATCTTTTTTGACTAATGAAAGAATTCCTACATGTGTTGGTGACAAATAAGGTTTTAATGATAAAACTGTTCTTTCATGCTCTTTGTCATTTTTTAATGAATGCTCCAAAATCGTATATAGACTCCTGTCAATACCCATTGAAATCTCAAATACATGTGGTAGAATTTTTTCATCATTGTCCATTACTTCAAATTTTTCTTTACTCTTTTTTGCATGACTAGATAAATCATAATCAGATCGATAGTTACATGCTACTAATTCAAGCCAACCAATTGTAGTTTCTACTTCAAAATCAAATGCAACTTCAGCATAGAATGCCTTTTCTTTATCACCTAGTTTCCTAAATCTACTTTTTGTAATATCAATTCCAGTTTTTTCATAAAATTCCATTAATATTCCCAAGTAATATGCAACAAATCTATTTGGAACGATACCTAATTCTACTGCTTCTTTACATGTCATAGAAATAGGCTCTGCATCTGTTTGAACTCTAATTTGTGTATCTTGCACTTCTGAAAATCTATATGTCTCACTCAATTTTGAAGGATTACAAAATACCTCAATTTCTGCCTGGTAAAATTCTCTTAGACGAAGCAAACTTTGTCTTGGCGCTATCTCATTTCTAAAACTCTTTCCTACTTGAGCTATTCCCAAAGGAAGTTTTCCTCGCATGGTCTTAAAGAGTCTAGGAAAGTCTACAAAGATTGATTGACATGTTTCAGGTCTAAGATATGCTTCTTCATCTTCAGGACCAATACCAATTTTGAACATCATGTTGAATTTCTTTGTTTTATCAAAATCCCCCTTACATTTTGGACACTTTATGTTATTTTGTGTTATTGCATTGTCAAATTCATTTAAATCTGCATTTTCAGGAATTTCAATTTTTGTAATATCAAAGATTGTTCTATCTGCCCTGAATGTTGAATTACATTTTGTACATTTTATTATTGGATCAGCAAAGTTTCCTAGATGACCTGAAGCCTCAAAAACCGATCTAGACATGATTTGGGAACCATCAATCTCAAGCATTCCATCTCGTCTAATAAGCTCCCTTCTCCATAATTCAAGAAATTTATTTTTTAAACTAACTCCTGATGGTCCATATTCCCAAAACCCAGCATGTGCATCCCCATAAACTTCACAACTAGGAAAGTAAAACCCACGCTCAAGTGCTAATTTCATAACTGCTTCGTAGTCCATACTTACAACTCATTAATCATTAAATAAATTTCTACGCAAATCCTTTAGCTTTTCTAATATTTTCAAAATCATCTCTGTCATCATCAATTGGAGTCTCTAAAATAATGGGGATTTTTCTTTTGTTGGCAAACTTTACAATAGAAGCAATACCTTTCTCACCAATTCCACCTAATCCCAAATGATAATGTCTATCTAGATTACAACCAATTTCTCCTTTGGCATCATTAAGATGTAAAATTTTTAAATTTTTAATTCCCACATATTTATCAAATTCATCAAAAGATTCCTTAACTTTCTCTTCAGTTCTTAAATCATATCCTGCAACAAATGCATGACAAGAATCAAAACAAACACCAAATTTTTTTGCAGGTTTTAATTGATTGAAAATTTCTCCTAATTGTTTAAAATCAGAACCCACAGAATTTTTTTGACCTGCAGTATTCTCCAAAAGAATCATTACATCGTTTTTTGTTTGTCCTGCTTTTGTCAACCCTTCCACTAATCTCTTAATGCCTGCTTCTTCACCTGTTCCCAAATGACTACCTAGATGTGTAACTAGGTATGGGATTCCTAATTGAGCACATCTTTCAACTTCATTTACCAAAGTCTTTACTGATTTTTCAAATCCATCATCTTTTGGAGTTGCAAGATTTGGCAAATATGGCATATGTGCACAAGTTGCAAATCTATCAATTTTACTTGTCTTTAGCTTTGACTTAAAATTAGTAATATCTTCCTTAGTGAATTCTTTTGCATGCCAACCTCTTGGATTTCTTGTAAATATCTGAAAAGCAGAACATTCTCTTTCAACTGCATTATCTATTGCCTTGTCAATTGACCCTGAAATTGAGACATGGCACCCAATCTTCATATCTGTTTATTTTCCCTAAACATAATTTAAATCAGCATTCAAACCTAAAAACCAGATTTTTATGTAAATATTATTAATCAATAACATGTTAATTCTTGGACAAGATGAAAAAGCGAAATATCCTTTTTTAACTGATGCAGGAGAATATCTTAAAGACAAGGGTTTTCCCTTAGTTCAATTTGGTACCGATCCCGTTCTCAAATTATCTGTTGAAAAAGCATTTCACAGAATTCAAGTTGCAACAGAAGGTCAAATCTACAAATCAGATCTTATTGATGGACAGGCATCAAAACCATTTATTCTTGAAAGAGAAGTTTTTTCATTTCTCTTAGCTGTAGTGTTAATAAAATTAACTGGAATGTCTACTCTAACCAAAAGATTTGCACTTGCAGAGGCAAGACGTGCAGAAAAACATCTTGAAAAAGACTTAGGAAATGCCTCTGACAAATCAAAAATAGATTTAGCAATACGAATAATTGATGATCTCTTTTCAGTCCAAGTTGAAAAACTAGACGATTACTTTGTTATTCCAGTATCTGATTATCTTAAACATTCAATAAATTTTCATGAAAGAGAATGGAAACTAATTAACAGACATGTTGAACATGGAAAAGTTTTCCTAACTCCACATGAAACAGTTCGACTAATAAGAACAGAGCTTGGCACTTACATTAACTCAAAAATTGTTAATGCAAAAACTCCCACAATGATTTCTGGTTTTGAGGATTATGTAAATAAACTCGTTTTATTATCAAAAAAATTTACAACATTTACTGTAACTACCGGAGAATATCCACCATGTATTAAACACGCAATTGAAATACTTGAAAAAGGTGAGAATCTTCCTCATTCTGGAAGATTCATGCTAGCTACTTTTCTATTGTCCAAAGGTCAGTCAGTCGAACAGATTACACCTCTTTTCAAGAATGCTCCGGATTACAACGAACGAGTAACACTTTATCAACTAAATCATTTGGCTGGAACTTCTGGAAGTGGTACTCAATATTCATGTCCTTCTTGTACTAAATTAAAAACACAAAGTCTTTGTTTTGCAATACCTGAATGTGATAATATCATTAGTCCACTGCAATTTGGAAAGAAGAGAAAATAATGGAAGAATCTGATATTAAATTTTTGGAAGAATCATTCAAAAAATATTATTTTGATCATTTTGATCTAATTAGAGTACCTGAACGTACATCTGAAAGAGAGTTTGGTTATCAAAAATTCAATTCTGGAATGACTCGTCATATATCAATTAAAGATGACAAAGAATTGCATTTGTTGCTTATGCAAAATATTCCATCTGATGTTTATTGCTCAAATGCATATTATTCGTTTCCTAATCTACCAATGAATGAAAAAGATTGGAAAGAAGCAGATTTGATTTTTGATATTGATGCAAAAGATCTCAATTTATCTTGTAGACAAGATCATACAATATCAATATGTAATGATTGTAATGAAGTTTCAAAAAACTCAGATCAATGTATAAAATGTAATTCTATCAAATTAGAAAAAAAATCATTACCTTGCAAAAATTGTATTGACTTTTCAAAAATTGAAGTATCCAAACTATCTGAAATTTTAATAGATGATTTTGCAATTACTTCAGAAGATATCCATGTTTATTTTTCTGGTAATGAAGGATTTCATGTTTATGTATATAATTCACAATTCCAACAAATTGGCTCTAGAGAAAGATCCGAACTAGTAGATTATCTTATGCTTCATGGCATAATGCCTGAAACATTTGGAATGAAAAAATTTAAACCAAATCGCTCATCTTTTCCAGATTTTAATGAAAAGGGATGGAGAGGAAGATTTTCCAAACAAATGTTTGGTTCAAAGTCAAAACGGTCAAAAATAATCTCAGAATTACTTGTAAATGGTTATACTTCTTTTCAAAAAGATCTTGATAATATCTCAGAGAAAATTGGAGTAAAAGTTGATCCTAATGTGACTATGGATATTCACAGGATCTTTAGATTACCTGGTTCTATTAATAGTAAAAGTGGTCTAACAAAGATCCTCTGTAGAGACTTGAAAAAATTTGATCCATATTCTGAAGCGTCTTTTCTTAATGATGATTCTATTGAAATTTTTGCAAATTGTCCAATAGAATTTAAACTAAAAAATAAAAAATTTGGTCCATACACCAATGAAAAAATAACCGTTCCTACATATGCTGCAGTCTATATGATTTGCAAAAAATTGGCTACAATAGATTGATTTTGCTGGTAAGACATTAATTTACCAAATCACAACAAAATTTGATTTTGTATAGTGCCTCTACTGATAAGCAAGCTCCTCCTCCTGATGCTGGAAAATTCATCAGATTAGGCATAATTGCGATTATTGGAGTTGCAATTTTTGCTATAGTTGGCAATCAAGCAGTTATTTTATCCATGAATTTTACTGAATTTGGTGAACAATTTAGCAAACCTCTCTACTATACTCTTATCTCTACAGTAATTCTGTCTGCGATTGCCCTTGTACGTGTAAATGTTGCTGGACGATCTTCTATTTTCTGGTATGTAATTAGTACAGCAATTGGATTTCTTGGTAGGGGAGGACAACAACCTATCTCAAGTAATATCCAAAATTTTAGAGAATACAAATTAACTCCTCCACAATTTCTTATCTGGCAAATTACAAAAATTTTGCTTTTTGGAGCATTCTTTGCAAATATTATGTTTGGATTTGCAGCAATGTCATTTATCGATGGAAATAGCTTGGGTATTGAGAATTTACCAAAATTATTTTCACTTCCATTTGTAACACCTGAAACTGATCCAAGTTATGCATCTGAAAATGTTGTTCCAATGATTCCTGCTTTAGTGATATTAATTCCTCCAATACTTGCAGCAATTGGTATACGTTTAGTTTTGTATGTAGGCATTCATAGAATAATTAGTGTTATCACTACATTTTTGCAGGATTCTGAAAATGGAAAACCTAGGTATCTAAATTATGTTTCAACTATTGAAGGAATTGTTGGTATCGGTGTAATTTGGGCAGGGTTTAATCTCTTCTTTACTGATCAAATTGATTACAATACAAGATATGTAATTGGAGGTACGTTAATCATTGGTTTTGCCCTAATTGCATTTTCAGTAGTTGACAGAATTAGAGCACGTGTTCTAACTCACATGTTCAAGAGAGATGTATACATTAGAATTTTAACAATAGTTGCAATTGGAATTGTTGTAGCTGGAGTTGTTTCTGTTAACGAAGGTATTGCCAATTCAAAAAAGATTGAATTTTCTGGACCATATACTGCTCAACAAATTGGTGTGAATCGATATCTTGGAGAACTAAATAATGTGCAAGAAAATACTCATGACGTCCAGCTAACTTCAGTTTCTCCAAATAATATCAATAATTATGTACGACAAAATAGTGACGTTCTTGATGTAATTCGTGTTTGGGATTGGGAGGCAGCATTTGCAAAATTAAAACCTGAGATAGGACTTATTCCATATGTAGATTTTGAAGATAATGATATTCTTCGCTTTAACAATACACTGTATTGGACAGCTTCTATGAAACCAATTCTACCAACATCTGTAAGTCTTGAAAATAGATGGTATAACGAACATCTTGTATATACTCATGTTCCAGACGGCTTCCTCACTCTTGAAGCAACTGACGGTCAGATTGTTGATAGCAGCGAATTTTTCAAACAAAGAGAAATTTACTATGGTGAAGGAGGGTTATTTGAACAAACTTGGTCTGGTTATCCTAATTCACGAGGTTCAAACAGTGATGAACTTGGAGGAGTATCTTATGATGGTTTAGGTGGATTGGATGTTTCTCCACCACTAAGTTGGATTTTTGAACCAAATTTCTTGCTTTCATATCCCGCTGAATCAGTTCACATTATGAGATACAAAGACGTTCATGACAGAATGGAAACTTTGTATCCTTATTTCCTCTATGATTTATTTGGAAAAGAGTTAGATTCACTTCCTGTTACTGATGGGAAAAACTCCTATTGGTTAATTCCGCTGATTATTGGATTTGATACTGATGATGTTCCTTGGTCTGTTGGCAATCCTTACTTACGCTTGGTAGGTTATGCACTTGTGGATTCATACAATGGTGATATACAACTACTGAAGACAGGAGATGATTTCTTTTCTGAAATGTTTGTTAGTCAATACTCTGAACAATTTCAACCAATGCCTGATTGGTTAGAAGAACAAATCAGATACCCTGTTGAACTATTTAATTGGAAAACTGAGATGTACAATATCTATCACGTAACTGATGTTGACACGTTTATTCAAGCCAATGAATTCTATGAAATTCCACGTGGTCTTGATACATATTATGTTGAAGCAAAACCACCTGGTTTTGAACAAACTGAATTCTTAGGATTACTTTCATTAGAGTTAAGAGGTTCTCAAGGAAGAAACCTTGCTGGGTATATGGTGGTTCAAAATGATCTTACAAATCTAGGAAATCTGCAGTTTTATGAAGTTCCATTAAATTCTACAACTAAATTAATTGGCCCAACTGCAGTCAGAGAGGCACTAGATAGAGATCCAGAATTTGCCCAATTAAAGACACTATTAAGAAATCCAAGAATTGGTGACAATATTTTGTATCGTGTAGGTGATCATGACATTTACTTTATTCCTGTATATACTGCTGGTGCTGGTGGAGTAGTTGCTCAACTAGGTACCATTGCAGCAGTTGGTGCGGCATTTAATGGAGAATATTTTGTTGGTTTAGGTGAAACCCAAGAAGAAGCATTTGAAGCATATTTGAAGAAAGTTTCTGGTGTAGCTGCGATTGCAACAACTGCTGATGATAATTATGTTGAACTAGTTAGAAGTGATAGAATTGACATCATAAAGTCTATTTTTGAAGAAAATAATATTGTGATTGCTGAACCCACATCTATTCAGATTCCACTATCATTTAATGAAGGAAATCTATTCTTCTTCACCGAAGATGATCGTGCAAATACTGAGGAATTCTTATCTGACTTCATTGATGACTTTGTAAAGCCACGAAGTGATAGAGTATTCATGTGGCAGGAAGAAAATAATCTCAATATTGGAACAGTATTTGTTAAGGATGGAATCCCTGAGATACATTATATCTCAATAGAGGTAGGCAACTAATTGCTTCTAGTTGTTGATAATGGTTCCATCTATACAAAAAATTTAACTGATTTTTTAGATAAACTAAATATTTCATTTGAGAAACAAACTCCACAATTTTTAGATTTACACTTGCTTGAAAATTATAATTCTATAATTCTTTCTGGAAGAAGAAAAAATGAAAAAAAAACCAATGAAATTAATTCTAAAATTGTTAATTATTCCATTAAACATGATCTAAAACTGCTTGGAATTTGCTATGGAGCAGAAATTTTGGCCCTTACATTAGGGGGAACAATTAGAAAAACTGAATCACTCCAAAAAGGAAATGAAACAATTGAAATCTTTGAAGATAATTCACTATCTAATGGTTCTTTGGATGTTTTTGAAAGCCATGGGTTTGAAATATCTAAATTACCTAGTAAACTAATTCCACTTGCAAAATCAAAGAATTGTAAATATGAAATTATTCAATATGAAAAAAAACTAATTTTTGGAACCCAATTTCATCCTGAAATGAGCTTAGATGGTTACAAACTAATTGAAAAATTTTGTTTACTGTGATTGATTTTAATAACTCTCAAATTTTCTTTAGTTTATGGAACAAGATGATCACCAATTATTTTTGCCTCTTGTTGATGAAGAAAATATTTGTCTCCCGTTGCCTATCAATGTAGTTTCAAAATACTGGAATATTGAATTATCTATGGCTGAAGCCATAGAAACTGCAAAACAATACTCTGGATTTAATGGTAGTATTTTGATTGAAGGCATAGAATCTGCGGAAAGACATGGCTTGATATGTAAAATAGTTCACTCGTCTTTGTCAGAATTAAAAAAAATCATTGATTCTGGAATCCCTCCAATTGTCATTCTTCCAGGAATCCCTGAAATTACACAGCATGCATCTGTGATAACAGGTTATAATGATGAAGAACAAACAATTCTTCATTATGTTCAAAAAGGTAATCAGGAAGGAGAACAACAAGAAGGTGCGATACCACAAGATGTCTTTAACAAAGAATGGTCTGAAGAAGGAAAATTATTGATAATACTGGCACCATCAGACATTTTATCTTCCGTACAACTTGAAAATGACTCTGGTGATAAATCAAACCGATTATGTTTTATTTCTGAGAGATTGAATATTCTAAAAAACTCTTCTAAGGCACTTGAATCATTAAAGCAAGCCATACAACTTGATCCAAATAACTCAACTGCTTTACATCTACTGGGTTCTGTACTGAATGATCAAAACTCTTCTAAATGTATCAAGTTTTACGAAAAATGTTTGAGCGTTAATAAAAAATCATATTTGACTTACAATGGCCTAGGAAATTTCTATCTTAAAACAAATCAATTTGAAAAAGCAGAAAATTGTTACACTAAAGCCATACAACTTGATCCAAAAAGATCTGCTAAAATTTACAAAAATCGAGCTTACCTTAGAGAAAAACAAAATAAAAACCCAGATGCAAAAGAAGATTTAAAAAGTTATTTGAAATATTTTCCGAAAGCTCCTGATAGGGGAATTATAGAACAAGCGATTCGAGAATTATAGTATGCGGAGTGCGGGATTTGAACCCGCGGCCTTCAGCTTGGGAAGCTGACGTCATACCAGACTAAACTAACTCCGCTTAACACATATTCATTAACTATGATTAAATATCTTAATTAAGAAACTAAATTATGGATGCAAGATGCCCAGAATGTGAAAAAGTTGCAGTTTTGGATGATAAAATCACTAATGTAAAATGTCCACATTGCAGCTTTGAAGCAGATTATGATACCTATCTAGAAATCATGAAAGATCAGGCAATCAATATGGCAACTGACTACATTCCTGACAGACCTGGAATGTGATCATCAATAATTTCTTTTATCTGAGCAATCTAAATGAGCCCCACAGTTAGAACAAAACATATGACATGCTTGAATATCTACCATTTTGTTATTGCATCTAGGACAGATAACATCTTCACTCATGCCTATCTATAGAAATCTTGATTTAAAAATAATGTCCAAAGGTTAATTAGTCGTCCAATTTTTTTTCGAAATACTTGGCAAACTTCAAGCTTACAATTTCAGATACTAAAGGAAAGTCTGTTTCAAAAGAACTCAAGGATAGTGACGCAAACCCATTACTAGGATTACAACTAGGAAATGAAACTGATGCTACAATTGTAGGACTAAATGGAAAATTGAAATTAACTGGAGGAAGTGACAAATCTGGTGTTCCTATGAGAAATGATATTCATGGTGCAGCAAGAAAGTATGTTCTACTTTCTAAAGGAGTAGGTTTGCAAGCTGCAGAAACTGGACAAAGAGTGAGAAAATTAATGCGTGGAAATACAGTGTCAGAAGAAATCTATCAAGTAAATTGTAAATTTGATGGAGAATTACCAGTTGAAACTCCTACTGAAAATATAGAAGAAAAAACTGAAGATAAAAAAGAATAACTTAACATATGCCAATCCTACGTTTTGATTTATGGATTGGAGAGAAACACTTCCTGATTGGTATATCAAAAAATATGGATATCAACCATGTGTTAACATTGGAACCGCTGGTCATGTAGACCATGGAAAAACTACTCTTATTCAAGCATTAACTGGCTCATGGACTAGTGTACATAGCCAAGAACTAAAACGTGGAATTACAATTCGCGTTGGGTATTCTGATGCTGCATTCTATAAATGTAAAAGTTGTGAAGAGCCTTTAGGATATTCTACAACACCAAAATGTAATAATTGTGGAAAAGAAAGTGAATTATCTCGAGTTGTAAGCTTTGTTGATAGTCCTGGACACGAAAGTTTGATGGCAAATATGCTTTCAGGTTCGGCATTGATGGATGGTGCTTTACTTCTTGTGGCTGCAAATGAGAAAGTTCCTAAACCTCAAACAAAAGAACATCTTTTGGCTCTCCAAACTCTTGGTATTCAACAAATAGTTGTTGTTCAAAATAAAGTTGATCTTCTTTCGTATAATGAAGTCCTTGCAAACTATCAAGAAATTACTAAATTTGTTAAAGGAACTTATGCTGCAAAAGCACCAGTAATCCCAATTTCTGCACAATCTGGATTAAACATTGATGCCTTGATTGGTTCTATAGAATCAACAATCAAAACTCCAGAACGAGATGAAAAAAAAGATACTGTAATGCATGTTTTACGTTCTTTTGATGTAAACAAACCTGGTACGAAATTAAAAAATATCAAAGGAGGTGTTATTGGTGGCAGCTTAACTCAAGGAGTTTTTAATATTGGTGATGAAATTGAGATTAAACCTGGTATTATGAACGAGAAAAAAAAGTCATATGAACCACTACTAACAGAAATAACATCTTTAGGTACTGCTGCAGGTATAGTTGAATCAGTAAAGCCAGGTGGCTTGGTTGCTATTGGTACAAAATTAGATCCTTCTATGACTAGAAGTGATTCATTTATTGGTTCAGTTATTGGAAAACCCGGTACACTACCTGAAAATTCTACTGTACTAAAATTAGAAATAACCTTATTTGATTCTGCAGTAGGAACCACAGAAGACATTAAAGTTCAACCAATTCAATCAGGAGAACTTCTAAGATTGAATATTGGAACTGCTCCTGTCTTAGGTAAAGTTACTAAAATAAAATCAAAAAATACTGAGATTGAACTTAGGAGACCTGCATGTATCTTTGAAGGTGGTAATGTAGCAATAAGTAGAAGAATTGATGAACGATGGAGACTAATTGGTGCAGGAATAGTTGGTTGAAGTCATCTGTGATACTAACTTTTTAATCCATTTAGCAATTAAACGAATTAAGAATATTGATAATATTGATGTTGAAATAGGCCCAATTTCTTTTGTCGTCCCAGAAGTTGTAAAAAATGAATTATCTAAATTAGAAAATATTCCTGAAAAAAAACAAGATATAATTGCAACATTAAATTTTATTAAAAATTTAAAAACAATTCCTATTTGTGGAACTTTTGCAGATAAGGAACTATTGAATTATGTAAAAACTAATAGATCTATAGTTGGAACAATGGATAAAGCATTAAAAAAACAGATCAAGCTAGCTGGAAGTTCTATAATTTCTTTCTCACAAGATAAAATTATCTTAGAATCTTAGAAAAATTTAACTTTAAGAGTTTGTAAAACAAAATAGTTGATATGATTTTAGAAAGTCTTGCTTTTAAAAACGGAGGAAATATCCCAAGAAAATATGGCTTTAAAAACGGAAATCTTAGTGTTCCACTAAAAATTAGTAAAGTACCCGAAGAAACAAAATCATTGGTTTTGATCATGGATGATCCTGATGCAATGGGTGCAGTTGGCAAGGTTTGGGTTCATTGGGTGTTGTGGAATATATCTCCTAATACGCAAGAAATTATTGAAAATTCTATTCCTCTAAATTCAATTGAAGGAAAAACTGATTTTAATGAAATTGGATATGGCGGACCTGCACCACCAGATAAAGAGCATACTTACATTTTCAAACTTTATGCTTTAGATACAGAATTGAATTTAAAACAAGGTTCAACTAAAGTAGACGTTGAAAAGTCTATGAAGAACCGTATAATCGCTGAAACAAAACTTGAAGGAAAATATGCACCATAAACGTGTGTGCCTAACTTAATAAAAAATGAAATTTTTTTAAAGAGAATTATAAACACATGAACTGATTAAAAATATTGAATTCAACTTATAATTTATTTTCTATTGGAAAATCCAACTTTACATTACGCCATCTTCTAATTATAGTAATTCTCTCATCCTCCTTTTCAATTTCTTTTTTGATTAGATCACAACCCGCAGATTTTGGTTGGGAATTAAATGAATTTGATCCTTTTTTCAACTATAGAGCAACACAATATCTGGTAGATCATGGAATTTATTCATATTTCCAATGGAATGACGAACTAAGCTGGTATCCTGTTGGAAGAGACGTTTCTCAAAATTCTCAAGTCATGTTACATCTTACGGCTGCAGCAACTTACTGGATTTTTGGTACAGGTGGAGATCTTTATGATTTTGTTATTTTGTTTCCAGTAATTTTTGGATCTTTAACTACCATAGTTATTTTTGCACTAGTTAGAGTACTAGGAGGAACTACTGCAGGATTATTTTCTGCACTACTTTATTCAGTCTCTTTACCAATTATAATCCGTGGACAAATTGGATGGTTCAAATCAGAACCTCTCGGTTTGTTTTTCGGCATTTTGGCAATCTATCTTTTTTTGAGTGGATTTAAATCACAAAATACTAAGATTGCAGTTACCAAATTGACTACTGCAGGAGTTTTTCTTATATTTGGAATGTCTGCATGGGGCGGAGATCAATTTTTCATTGTTCCTATAGGTATTTTCCTTCTTTCATTACCTTTCTTACGTTCAGATCATAGATTTCTAATATGGACTATTCCTCTCTTTACAACTTCTTCCATGATTTCATCTCTCGCATTTGAGAGACTTGGAATAAATTTTATTACTGGATTAGGAGGATTATCGTTAATCATACCTACAATCTTTTTAATAGTCTGCATTATTATCCAAAATAAAAGCAAACAAAATCTTAAAAATAGAAATGGTTTATTTTTCTTAGCAACAATTTTAATTATTAGTTCAAGTTTTCTTGTGATAAATGCTGATCTAGAATTTATCCCATTACCTAGCTATAGATATCTGAATGCAATCAATCCATTTTTAACAACTACTGACCCTCTTATCGATTCTGTTTCTGAACATGCAACAACTACAATTTCTCAATCCTTTCTCTTTCATTCAATATTGATGATTTTTGCAGGATTAGGAATTTGGCTAATTCTAAAAAATTCTTCTTTTATGAAAAAAGACATGATCTCTTTTTCATTAATCATTGGATTAATTGGTGTCTATGTTAGTTCTGCATTTGTAAGATTGGAAGTATTTGCATCTATATCAATAATTATTTTATCTTCGTTAGGATTATCAGCATTATCAAAAGAATTTTTTTCAAATAAACTTGAAAATAAAAAAATAAAAAATTTTGTTTTAAAACTATCTTTTGTAATTGGATTGACAATCCTACTAGTTATCCCATTAGTTTTCCCTGTTGAAGGAAATACACTAACAATTACAAAAAACCCGCCAACTTTTCTGAATGGTGGTAGTGCATATCCAATTAGTACTTCTGATTGGCCCGATACAATGCAATGGATAAAAAATAACACTCCTAAAGATGCTGTAATTGCAGCTTGGTGGGATTATGGGTACTGGATTCAAACCAAGGCAGAGAGAGCTACACTAGCTGATAATTCTACTATTCATTCTCATATTATTGAAAAAATCGCAAAAATGTTACTTAGTACTCCTGATGATGGATGGACCTCTCTGAATGAGATGCAAGCTGACTACGTTCTTGTTTTTGTAGCTGGTCAAAGACTCTTAGTAGATAATGGAAATCAACCACTTTATGCCTTACATGGTGGTGGTGATGAATCAAAAAAACAATGGTTTATGAGAATTGCGCAAGAGCCTTTATCCAGATATTTGTATCCTGATGGAATAAGTGGAACTGATTACTTCTGGAATAATACGCTATTAGGTCAAATGTTCCCATTTACTCCGTTAGCCTATCTGAATCTTCAAACCAATCAACAATCTGAGATGTACCAACCTGGATTTGTTCCAATATATTACAAATATATTAAATTCCCTGCAGATGGAACTGGTCCATTAAGATTGGTGTACTCTTCACCAAGTTTTGATATTGAAAAAGGTGGAGAAATAATTGGAGTATTTGTATATGAAATTAACAAAGACTATGTTTTATCAAATTAAATTTCTAATTATATCTCTCAGCTAATCTATATCTCATATACTTGTCGTCAGGAGAAAATTTTGCTGGATGTACAGAAACTGTTTTTTCATTACACAAAGAACATTTTTCTTTTAATGTATAATGATTACATTTTGAACATTTTCTAAGTTGAAATCTCATTTTAATTTTCTCTAGTTTTCTTTGACTCTTCTCTAGTAAATTTGAATGAACCTTTTTTCTTTTCTATATTAGTTTGAATTTCGGTAATAATTGGTTTTAATAGTTTTTCAGCAGATTTAAAATTTTCTGAAGTTATTGATATTCTATATTTTGGTGCTCCCAAATAAGTAATATCTATGGTAGAATCTTTTTTTAGAATATCTAATAATGTTTTTTTAATAATCTCTACTCCGTCAGATTTGGCATTTGTAATTTCCATGATCCCTCTAATTTCAACTGAAGGAAGTTTGATTTTAGAGCAAATTTCTTCAATTACCGTTGCAGTTTTTTTTGCAAGTTTTAGTTCTTTTACGGATTCAATTCCATTTCTACCTATTTCTATGAATGCATCATAAATTGAATCAAATTTTGAATAGATGCTATCTTCTAACTTTTCAATCTCTTCATCAGATAATTTTGCTTTTTCTTGAACATTTTGTAATATCGTTTTACCTTTCTCAAATTTTTTGACTTCTTTTAGCTTTTGTTTCTTCTGATCTTTTGATACTTGTTTTAATGATAAATCAATGTCTCCTCGTTTAGGATTAACTTTCTTTACAAGTAGAACTTTTTTCTCCCCATCTTTGACAAATCTATTTACTGATCTAATCCAACCTGGAGCAATCTCTGAAATATGTAAAAATCCCTGAATATCATCATATTCGTCTAATGTCACATATGCCCCATGATCCATAACTTTGGTAACTGTAGCAAGAACAATTTCTCCTTGTTCAGGCATCTCTTGAATTTCAGTAGACATTTCTTCTAAAATTCTACAATGTATAAATTAATGTTGCTGGTTAGAAATCAATCCCTTTTTTCGCTTTAATACCTAGTTGAAATGGATGTTTTATCTCCCTCATTTCTGTAACTAAATCAGCTACTTCAATTACCTCATCTTTTGCATAATTTCCTGTTAACACTAAATCTACTTCTTTTGGTTTAGATTTGATTATTTCTAGAACATCATTTATCGAAATTAAATTGAGATTTACTGCATAATTTATCTCATCTAAAATTACAATGTCATAGTTTCCTGACTGAATTTTTTCATTACTAATTCTAATTGCCTCTTTAGCAATTTTTTCATGATCTTCTTTTGGACTTTTGTCATCAATTATACCAACAAAACCTTTACCAACTGCAATCATTTCAAATTCTGGTTGGAGTCTTTTTGATGAATCCATTTCACCATAATGCCACGAACCTTTGATGAATTGAATCATACAAGTTTTCTTTTCATATCCAGTTGCACGTAATGCAATACCCAAAGCTGCCGTTGTTTTCCCTTTACCTTTTCCAGTATAAACAATAGTCAAACCATCTTTTTCCATAAATTATACCTGATGAATCTCACTAAAAACATTGAGGATTTTTAACATCTATCAATTTAAATAAAAAATGATTATAGTCATGCAAATTGAGAATTCCTAGAATTGTTATTGCAGGTGCTACTAGTGGAGTAGGTAAAACATCAATTTCGTGTTCAATAATCCACTCTTTACAAAAACATGGTTTCTCTATTCAACCATTTAAGGTTGGCCCTGATTATATTGATCCAGGTTATCTATCAAGTATTTCAAAACATGAAACATATAACTTGGATGCTTGGTTAATGGGCACAAACCAACTTTTGAATAGTTTTATTTCAAATTCCCAATCAAATGTATCTGTTATAGAAGGTGTTATGGGTTACTATGATGGTTTTGGGGGTGATTCAAATTATGCTAGTACTCACCATGTGGCATCACTAACAAAATCTCCTGTAATATTGGTTTTAGATGCAAGCAAAACTTCTCGTTCTATTGCTGCAACTGCCTTGGGATTTGTAAAATTTCATAAAAATTCCCGTATTACTGGAATTATTCTAAATAAAATAGGTAGTAAAAAACATGAAATGTTATGCAGAACTGCTCTTGCAAAAACTAAAATTCCAATTGTTGGCGTCATCCCAAAAAATCCTTCTCTTAACATGTCATCTAGACATCTTGGATTGGTTTCTACATTAGAGAGTAAAACTCTCAAAAAACAAATTGAAAAAGTCGCAAAAATCATTTCAGAATTTCTTGATGTTAATGAAATAATTAAAATCGCAAAAAACTCATCTGATCTTACTAAAAAACCAAAACTTGTGTACAAAAAAGCAAAAACTACTATTGCAGTTGCACTTGATACTTCATTTAATTTCTATTATCAAGATAACTTAGAAGCATTACGTCGTGAAGGTGCAAATTTGAAATTTTTTAGTCCAGTAAAAGATAAAAAAATTCCAAAATGTGATGGGCTTTACATTGGTGGTGGATTTCCTGAAATTTTAGCTAAGTCTCTTGCCAAAAACCAAAATATGAAAAAATCAATAAAGAAATTATCCGAAGATGATCTTCCTATTTATGCTGAATGTGGAGGATTGATGTATCTAACAAAATCTATTTCATCTAATCATAAAAAATTTAAAATGATTGGTCTATTTGATGCTGAAACCAGAATGACCAAAAAAATGAGACTCAATTACACTAAAGGCAAAATTATTACTAAAAATCCAATTACTGAAAAACTACATGATTTTCAAGGTCATGAGTTTCATTACTCAAAGTTAGATTCTATTTCATCTGATTTAAAATTTGCCTATGATTTAGAAATTGGTGAAGGAATTATAGAACATCAAGATGGCTTAATTCAAGATAATACATTGGCATCATATGGACATCTATATTTTGATAGTTCAGATTATGCCAAAATTTTTGTTAAAAATTGTTTAAATTACTCAAAAAGATGATTCTGCTCTGATTAATTTGAAAATTGCATTAATTGTGGCAGATACTGAGGAACTACCCCCCTTTCTGCCAATATTTGTGATAAATGGAACTCCTTCCATCTTTGATAATTCTTCCTTTGATTCAGCAGCACAAATGAATCCTACTGGAATTCCGATAATTAGAGCAGGTTTTACTGCACCTTCTTTGACCATTTGAATGACTTCTTGAAGAGCAGTTGGAGCATTTCCAATTGCTACAACCCCCCCATCAATATCTGAAATGGCTGCCCTCATAGATACTTGGGAGCGTGTTTTACCTTCTTTTTTTGCTAATTCCATGATTTCTGGTTTTGAAATATTACAAACTATGTTATTTCCAAAATCTTTTGGATTTTGTTTATTCATTCCTCCAATTACTCCATTAACATCAACGACAATACTACATCCATTTTTCAAAGCGTTCATACCACTTTGAATTGCATCTCTGTGAAAAATTAACTTGTTTTTATTTGCAAAATCAAAATCTGCAGTTGAATGAATAATTCTTCTAACAATAGGCCATTCTTTTTCACTAAAATCATGTGAACCTATCTCATCTTCAATCATTTGCATACTTGCATCTTCAATTGATTGCCCTTTCTTAGTTTGCATTTTCTACCTCTTTTGCTCTCTCTAAAATCAAATCTACCATTTTTTGATCAGTTCCTATATGTTTAGTAATGTATACCTTTTCTATCGTAGATTTTTCAAGAGCTGGTATCAAATCATTATTGATGTCAGTTTTTACATGTGCTCCTTCATGAAGGAAATAAAATACAATTATCAAAACTTTAGGATTATTTTTTTCACAATTCTTAATTCCATCAAAAATATCTGGCTGTTCTATCTCTAACCAACATCTACTAACATTTCTGTATGAATCTTTTAATTCATTTACAATGTAATCTAAAGATCTTTGGGCATTAGGATCTTTACTTCCATGTCCAATTATCATTACATCAACTTCATTATTTGTAAGAGTAATTTTATTTTCTTGTAATGTAGTAGATATTCTACTTTCAACAACATTAACTAAAGTTTTATGCATGCTCATTTGTTTTGTAACTACAAATTTTACATTAGTATCTTTTTGAAATTTCATTACTTCAGCAACTGCAATTTTTATTTTTTTACCAGGATACAAAAAATAAGGAACTATAGTCAAAGAATCAATATCTTCTTTTAGACATTTGAGAATTCCATCCTCAATATATGGTGGTTCCACCTCTAGAAAACAAAAATCAGTAAAAACATAGTCTCCTCTTGCTTTAATTCCTTGACAAATTATATCTAATTCTTCAGATGCTTCTCTTTCCCTGCTACCTCTATCAATGAGTAATAACCCTCTTTTCAATTCAAAATCCTCGCTATAGCTATAGTCAAGTTTGGTGGGAATTTCTGCTTTTCTACTATCAATTCTCCATTTGATATCTTAATGGCAGCAGCTTCTGATACACTTGCAGTTCCTTCAAAGGCCTTTACAGTTTCAGAGGGATTTGGGGCAGAAATCTCAGCTAAATCTTCTCTATTTACATACTCTACTGGAATTTCCATCTCTTCACCAAGATCTATCAATCCTTGTACATCTTGAGGTTTCTTTATTGATACAAGTTTTGCAATTGATTTAGAACTTAGTTTGAATTTATCTAAACAAAACTCAATTCCTTCCCTAATGGTTTCTTTTGAAGTATCCCAATGCAATCCAACTCCAATTACTAAACTTGGAGGACGATATATTACCGATTCATTTGATATCTCATCTTCAATTATTTTATCAGAAATTATAAGATGGGCTTTAGAATTTGATTTTTTTAGATCTTCAATATTTTTATAAATCACAACATTTTCTGGTAATTTTTTATACCAATTTTTTTCCCCTGTTTCTTGAAAAACACCTATTATCTCTTTATTTACCATATGTGCACTAATTTTTGTTACGGTAGAATCATCATCTATTTTCCAATTAAACTCTTTTCCTACAAGGTCAACTGCTATTGTTTTGTTAACGTCTGCTGCAGTAGTAATAACAGGCAATGCTCCCAATTTCTCTGCAATTTCTTCTGTTAGTTGATTTGCTCCTCCAATATGTCCAGATAAAACACTAATTACAAAATTTGTTTTATCATCGATTACAATTACAGCAGGATCAGTTTTTTTATCTTTCAAATATGGCGCTATTAATCTAATTACTGCTCCTAACGAAAAAATACAAATTAATGCATTATTATTTTTAAAAAGTTCAATTATTTTTTCTGATGTAGGCTCAGAATACCAAGTTATTCCAACTGCTTGATTTATCATTTTTGAAGGTGCAAATATACTATAATCTGGAAATATTTTTTTCAGTCTTTCTCCAATATTTATACCATTTTTAGTGATGGCAAGAACTGAAGTTTTTTCCATAATCAAAATCTTCCAACTTTAATAAAATACCTTACTCTTCAGATTCTCTAGCCAAAATATTTCCGTCAAAACCAAACAATATTACATCCATTGAAACTTTTTCTTCAGAATGTTTTCTCATGTGTTTATACGTTTCACCACAAATTAAATCAAAAAACCCTTCAATTTTATTCTCTTGAATTATTTCTGAAACATGTCTTGCTGTATTTGCTTTTTTGATATCTTGAATTACGTTTTTATCAGCATTACATATTTTAGCTAATTCAGCAAGAAAACTCATATCTACTTTGGAACCTTTTACATGAGTTTGTTTTACTCCTGCAGCCATTTTTGCAAGTTTTCCAATAAAACCTACAACATAAGCTTTTTTGATATTTTTTTTGCTACATTGTTGAATTGTATAACCTGAAAAATCACCCATCTGCACAAAACAATGTTCTGGCAAATCTATCATTTTCTTTGCTAAATCTTCACTTCGTCCACCCGTTGTAAGTACTACAACATTGTCCCCCATTGCAATTGCTACATCTAAATTTTGTCTGATTGATGCTGCATAAGATGCTGTAGAAAATGGAATAACAATTCCACTAGTTCCTAAAATTGAAATTCCATCAGTAATTCCTAATCTTGGATTATCTGTTTTTGGTCCCAACTCTTTCCCTTTTGGAACTGAAATTATAACTCTAATTCCTTTTTTTGCAAGGATTTTTTCTCCCAATCCTCTTAAATTTTCAATAATCATTTTTTTGGGAATTGGATTAATTGCAGGTTTGTTAATCTCTAAACCTAATCCTGGTTTTGTAACAATTCCCACCCCTTCTCCACCATCAATATCAATTTGATTTACTTTTCCTGTAAATGATAGTTCAACAATAATCTCTGCACCATGAGTTACATCAGGATCATCTCCCCCATCTTTAATTACAGAACATTTTGCCTTATTACGTTCAAATTCACAAGACAAGATTGGAATTTGGATTGAAGATCTTTTAGGTAACAAAATATCTATATTTTCTATTGTTTGTTGATTAATTATTGATAATAATGCAGCTTTGGCAGCTGCTGTTGCTGAACTTCCAGTAGTATAACCTCTTTTTAATTTTATCTTTTCTTCTTTCACATAT
>Ga0224508_10000347_pt1 | contig 46003 bp, 41 predicted proteins | sample SF_Jan12_sed_USG_4_FD_170157 | JGI IMG/M metagenome (GOLD analysis project Ga0224508, IMG submission 170157) | Sediment microbial communities from San Francisco Bay, California, United States - SF_Jan12_sed_USGS_21 | ecosystem: Environmental > Aquatic > Marine > Sediment | place: USA... | reverse complement strand
CCCCGTCCGAAAAAGCGGATGCAGAGTATAACGGAGTTAATCGAGAATAATCAATGACCCGAACAAATATATTTATGATGACAAATGTTCGAGGATTCCGTCGAGCTCGGCGCTGCTGTGAAAGTGGATTACCAGCTGGCCGGAGCCCTTCTTGCCGGGCTTGATTTTAACATTCGCGCCGAGCTTTTCGCTGAGGCTGGTTTCCAGCCGGCGTATATCGGGATCGACCGCCACCGCCGGCTTTTTACTGGCGCCTGCCTGGCTCGCCAGGGTCTTTTTCACCAGCAGCTCGGTTTCGCGTACCGACAGGCCGCGGTTAACCACCAGCTTTGCGACTTCGATCTGATCGTGACGAATCAGCGCCAGCAACGCACGCGCATGACCCATGTTGAGCAGGCCCTTGTTGACCTGATCCTTGACCGGCTGCGCCAGGTCGAGCAGGCGAAGCAGGTTACTCACGGCCGCGCGCGAACGACCGACCGAGTCCGCAACCTGTTGATGCGTAAGGTCAAATTCTTCGATCAGGCGCAGAAAGGCCTGCGCTTCCTCGAGCGGGTTCAGGTCTTCACGCTGGATATTTTCGATCAACCCGATGGCGGCGGCCGACTTCGAGTCGAGTTCGCGAATCACGGCCGGAATTTTCTGCAGCCCCGCGAGCTGGGCCGCGCGCCAGCGGCGCTCGCCGGCGACCAGTTCGAAATGACCGCCTTCCGGGCGCACTACCACCGGCTGCACTATGCCCTGCGCTCGAATCGAATCGGCCAGTTCCTGCAGTGCGTCCTGGTCGAAGTTTTGCCGCGGCTGGTACTTGCCGCGCTGAATACGATCGATGTCGAGCTCGACCAGGCCGTCCGATTTTCCCGCCTCGGCGACACTGGTGACTTCCTCGATGTTACCGATGAGTGATCCGAGCCCTCGGCCCAGGCGCTTTTTTTTCATGGTTTCTATTGAGTAACGTAATGGTTTTGTTTGGCGTCGCGGCGTAACACTTCGCCGGCAAGCGCGAGGTAAGCCAGCGAGCCGCGTGAATTCTTGTTGTACTTCAGAATCGACAGGCCGAAGCTCGGCGCCTCCGCGAGCGCGACATTGCGCGGGATGACGGTACGGTAAACGCGATCGCCAAAATGCTCCACCAGCTCGGAGGAGACGTCATTGGACAGGTTATTGCGCGGGTCGTACATGGTGCGCAAAAGCCCCTCGATACGGATATCCGGATTCACGCTGACGCGAATCTGCTCGATGGTATCGAGCAGCGATGACAAACCTTCGAGCGCGAAATACTCGCATTGCATCGGGATCACGACGCCGTTGGCGGCCACCAGCGCGTTGACTGTCAGCATGTTCAGCGCCGGCGGACAGTCGATCAGTATGTAGTCGTAACTGTCGCGTAGCGAATCGAGCGCCAGTGAAAGCTGCTTCTCGCGCCCGATCTTGTTCATCAACTGCACTTCGGCGGCGGTCAGATCGGCATTGGCGGGCAAAACGTCGTACCCCGCCTCTTCAGCGTGGCACAGCGCCTGCCTGACGCTGGCTTCTCCCAGCAGCACATCGCAAATGCTGTACTCGAGGTCATTCTTGTCGACGCCGCTACCCATGGTGGCGTTGCCCTGCGGGTCCATGTCGACCAGCAGTACGCGGCGTTTGGTCGCGGCCAGCGCCGCGGCCAGGTTGACCGTGGTCGTGGTTTTACCGACCCCGCCCTTTTGATTGGCAATGGTAATCGTCTTGGTCATATCGGTGTTATCGTCACCAGGCTGCGGGTTTCGCCGATGCCGGGCACTTGTAGCGTTTCTTCCTCGAAAGCAAATCTTCGGGTATCCAGTTGTCGCGTCTCTTGCGCCTTCAGCCCGGTCTTCATCGTCAGCATGCGGGTTTTCGGCGACAGCAAGTGCGACACGCTGTCGCAAAACTCCGCCAGCGGCGCGTACGCCCGGCTGACAATGAAATCCAGCGAATCCGGCGCATGATAGTCCTGAACCCGCGCCTGCACAACTTGTGCATTATGCAGGCCGCAATGCGCGATCGCCTGGCGGATGAAACGCGTTTTACGCGCGTTGCTGTCGAGCATGATCCAGATCGTATCCGGCATCGCGATCGCCAGCGGAATGCCCGGAAGGCCAGCGCCGCTACCGACATCCAGCACTTTTTTCGCCTTTAACAGGCAAGGCATCATCGACAGGCTGTCGAGCAAATGATGCGTCAGCATCTTGTGCGGCTCGGTAATTGCCGTCAGGTTGTATACCTGGTTCCATTTGCCGAGCAGGTTTATGAACTCCAGCAACTGGTCGTATTGCGACTGTTGCAGCGATATCCCGAGCTCCTCGGAGCCGGCGCGCAGTTCACCTGCCAGGTCCATAATAAAAAGGGGACGCTACCCTTTACCGGCCTTTCCGCGATATGCGGAAAAGCCCGCTCGATTCGGGCCGTTAAAGGGTAGCGTCCCCTTTAATTGCGACTGGTGCTGATGCCGTTTCAAATGCACCAGCAGCAGGGAAATTGCGGCCGGGGTGATCCCGGAAATACGACTCGCCTGGCCGATTGTCGCCGGTCGGTGTTGCGCCAGCTTCTGGCAAACCTCGTTGGAAAGGCCGCGCACCTCGGTATAATCCAGCGCCGCCGGCAGCTCGGTTTGCTCATGCCGGCTGGCCTTGTCGATCTCCTGCTGCTGGCGCGCCAGGTAACCGGCGTACTTGACCCCGACCTCGGCCTGTTGTCGCACATCGCGCGCAAAATCATCGGCGTTTTCGACAAAGGCCATGACATCGTCGATTTCGATTTCCGGGCGCTTGAGTATCTCGCTGAATCGATACTCACGGTTTAGCGGATTTGGCAGCAGCCGCTGTAGCGATTCGGCTGCAGGCGTCAGCGGCCGCACCCACTGATCGTTAAGCAGCTGATTCAGGCGCTCGAGACGCTCGCGGTATTGTTCGAATGCCTGCCAGCGCGCGTCTTCGACCAGGCCCAGCTCGCGGCCGAGCTCGGTCAGGCGCAAGTCGGCATTGTCCTCGCGCAGCATCAGGCGGTACTCGGCGCGCGAGGTGAACATGCGATAGGGCTCGTTGGTGCCGCGGGTGATCAGGTCGTCGACCAGCACGCCCATGTAAGCCTCGGAGCGTTTCAGCTCGAGAGGCTTCTTGCCCTGCACCCGCGCGGCCGCGTTGGCGCCGGCGATAAGACCCTGGGCGCCCGCTTCTTCGTACCCGGTCGTGCCGTTGATCTGACCTGCAAAATACAGGCCTTCGATAAAGCGGGTTTCCAGCGTCGTGTCCAGATCGCGCGGATCGAAATAGTCGTACTCGATGGCGTACCCGGGACGCGTGATCAGGGCCGCTTCGAAACCGGCCATACTGTTGACGAACTGCTGCTGCACGTCGAACGGCAGGCTGGTGGAGATGCCATTGGGATAAACCTCACCCAGCCGCAATCCCTCGGGTTCGACAAAAACCTGGTGTGCGGTCTTATCCGCGAATCGCACCACCTTGTCCTCGATCGACGGACAATAGCGCGGCCCGACGCCTTCGATTTCACCGCTGAACAGCGGCGAGCGGTGCAGGCTCTGACGGATAATGTCGTGCGTTTTTTCGTTGGTATAGGTGATGTGACAGCTGACCTGCTCGGGATGCATGGCGAGCGTCCCCATGGTCGAAAACAGCGGCAGCGGATCGTCGCCCGGCTGTTCCTCAAGCCGGGTATAGTCGATGGTTTTGCGATCGATGCGCGGCGGGGTGCCGGTCTTGAGGCGATCGACACGAAACGGGCGCGCGCGCAAACGCTCGGCGAGCGCCTTCGCCGGCGGATCGCCTGCACGCCCGCCGGCATAACTGGCGTCGCCGATATGAATCTTGCCGTCGAGGAAAGTGCCAACGGTCAGCACCACGGTGGGGGCGTAAAAGCTGAGCCCCATTTGCGTGACGACCCCTTCGATGGCGCCGGCATTCTCGATCAGGTCGACCACCGGTTGCTGGAAGATCGACAGATTGGGCTGGTTTTCGAGTTTTTCGCGAATCGCAACGCGGTAAAGCTGGCGGTCGGCCTGCGCGCGCGTCGCTCGTACCGCCGGACCCTTGCGCCGGTTCAAAATTCGGAACTGGATTCCGGCCTTGTCGGCGGCCAACGCCATTTCACCGCCGAGCGCGTCGATTTCCCTGACCAGGTGGCCCTTGCCGATCCCGCCGATGGCGGGATTGCAGGACATTTGCCCGAGCGTGTCGATACTATGCGTCAGCAATAGCGTGTCGACACCCATGCGCGCAGCCGCGAGCGCGGCTTCGGTACCCGCATGCCCGCCGCCGACCACGATCACATCGAAACGCTTTTGAAACTCCATCTGCCCATATTAATCGAAAAGGGCGCGCATTCTAGCGTAATAGTGCCTCTTTTCCAAAACCATGCCTGCCTTAGAACATCCGGCAATTACCGAGTATTGGGTGGATAATATCCCGTTATCGGTAAAGATTTTCGCCCCAACTGCCGATATAAAACAGATATCGACAGAGAATTCCCGATTTGCAGCTGGAAACTTTCAAAGGAGCGAACCATCAACAGTAAGCGAAAGCCCCGCATTGTCGGCGCGCTAGTTGCCGTTGTCCTGATAGCGGGCGTCGCGATTGCCGCTCGCTACATCGACCCGGGCTCCGCGCCGTATACGCCATCGGTGCTGCATATCGGCGTATTACCCGATCAAAATCCGGAAACGCTGCAACAGAAATACGGCCCCCTGGTCGAATATCTAGCCGCGCAAACCGGTAGCCAGGCCAGGCTGGTGATTCCCGCCGATTATTACGATGCGATCCGGTTGTTCAGCGAAGGCAAGGTCGATCTGGCCTACTTCGGCGGCCTTACCTTCGTTCAGGCACAGGCCGGCTTCAACGCCGAGGCGCTGGTCATGCGCGAAATCGACACCCGCTTCTCCAGCTGGTTCCTGGTGAGATCCGAGCATTCCCGGCAACATTTATCCGATTTCAGGGGCAAGCGCCTGGGCTTCGGCAGCAAACTGTCGACCTCGGGCCATCTGATGCCGCGCCATTTCCTGCGGCAACGCTGGCAGATCGATGCGGAAAGTTACTTCTCCGACGTCAGTTATTCCGGCGCGCATGACAAGACCGTGCTGCAGGTGAGCGAAGGCAAGGTCGATGTCGGGGCGGTCAACTCGCTGGTGGTCAAAAAAATGATAGCAGACGGCAGGCTCGCGCCCGACACGCTTCACGTGCTGTGGCAAACGCCGCCCTATCCCGACTACGTCTGGGCAGTGCGCGAATCGCTCGATGACGGCTTCAAAACCAGGTTGCGCGACGCCTTTCTCAACCTCGATGCCGACAATCCGGGCAAGGCCAAAGTACTCGCCGGATTAGACGCGAAGATCTTTCTGCCGGCGGATCCAGACGATTTCGGCATCCTGCGCGAGACTGCCGTTAGCCTCGAGCTGATGGAAAAGGAAAACGAATAATGGCCAATAGCAACAAATCGTGGGCCGGGGGCATCAGACGTCAGGTTTTCGAACTGTTCGGTATTCTGATTGCCCTGGTGATGGTTGCCGGCGGTTTCGAACTCTGGTCGCAATGGTCTATCGAACGTGTCCGCGAAGAGACCAATAACTACCACCTGGTCGCCAACTCGCATTACCTGCGCGCTATGGAAGATTTACGAAACCTGCGGAGCCATCACGTCAGCAGGCTGAAATCCGATTCTGGCCCCCACAGGCACTCCAGCGGTTCGGGATTAATCCTCGAGGACAGCTATCATTCGACCCTGCACTACCTGGTGGACAAACAAATAGAATCGGGGCTTGTACTGGAGCGTCGTTACGCCGACTACCGCTTCGACATTATGAGCCGCCGGCTTGAGCAGCAACTACTGTCGCTCTCCGAGCTTTACACCGCTTTCGAAATGAACGCCGCCGGCGACGAGGATTTGCTGCAGGTAACCGTCAAACTGCTCTCTACGCTGGATCAAATCATACGCCTGCATTCGATCATGCGTGACAGGAAACTCGAGACCTTACATCAAAAGGAACGCTTCCAGGGCAACATATTCTATTTTTTGATCGGTTTGTTGCTGCTCGGGGCGGTGCTGGTCGCACGCCGGGGGCTGAAATCGATCGATCGTATCATCCACAAGCAGATGCGCGCCGAAGACAAAATCAAACACCAAGCGCATTACGACAGCCTCACCAACCTGCCGAATCGATTTCTCGCGCTCGATCGCCTGTCGCAAATGATCAAGGAGGCCCGGCGCGCAGAAAGCCTGGTCGCGGTGCTTTTTATCGACCTCGATTACTTTAAGAAAGTAAACGACATGCTGGGTCACGTCAGCGCGGACAAGCTGCTGGTCGAGGCCGCGCGGCGCATCACCCAATCGGTGCGCGCCGGTGACACGGTCGGTCGCCTGGGCGGAGACGAGTTCATCGTCCTCAGCGGCGGCATCCACAGCGCGGACGAGGTCATGACGATTGCCGAAAACCTGATCAAGCATATCAACGAGGCGTTTATCCTCGAGGGCAAGGAGTTGATACTGACCGCAAGTATCGGTATCAGCGTTTATCCGAACGACGGCAAAGACAAGCTGGAGCTGATTCGCAAGGCCGACTCTGCGATGTACCACTCGAAGGAATCCGGCCGCAATACTTATTCCTATTTCGACGAATCGATGAACCGCAACATATCGCGCCAGCTCGAACTGGAGGAACAGATTCACGGCGCGCTCGACCGCGGCGAGTTCGAAGTCGTCTACCAGCAGAAAGTCGAGCTTATCGAAAACCGCATCATCGGCGCCGAGGCCCTGTTGCGCTGGAATAATCGCGAGCTCGGCGCGGTCACGCCGGACGAATTCATTCCGATTGCCGAGCAGACCGGTTTGATCGTGCCGATCGGCCAGTTCGTGCTCGAAGAGGCCCTGAAAATGACGGCCCGGTGGCAACGGGATTTACTGCCCGATTGCGGAATCGCGGTGAACCTGTCGCCGAGACAGTTTCGCGACCCGGACCTGGTCAACGGTATTTCGAGGGCGCTGCACGAATCGGGGGTGCCGAGCAGAAATCTCGAGCTCGAAATAACCGAAGGCGTGCTGATGAGCGAGCACATTCACATCGACGAAGCGCTGGAGAGTCTGACCAGACTCGGAGTGGTGATCGCAATGGACGATTTCGGCACCGGTTACTCGTCGCTCAGCTACCTGCGCAACTATCCCTTCGGCGTGATCAAAATTGACCGCAGCTTTATCCAGGACATCGATCAAAACTCGATGAGCCTCAAGCTCAATCATGCCGCCATCGCGATGGCGCATGCGCTCAATATCAAAGTGGTCGCGGAGGGCGTCGAAACCCACGCCCAGTTCGCGGTGCTGCAGGGACTGCAGTGCGACATCGCCCAGGGCTACTATTTCGGCAGGCCGGTATCGGCGCAGCAAATGACGGAAGCGCTGCGTTGCCAGCAGCAGGATAATCGTACGAATTCGGTTATCGATATCACCGAGCGTCCTGGCTTTACCTCGAAAAAACCACTTTCTGACAACAGCTAGGCCTGCCGGTAGTCGAAGTTAGCGCTGCCTGGCAATAAGTTCGGGCAGGTCACGCATGCGCTCGAAGACGAGGTGGGCGCCGCTTGCCTGTAACCGATGGGCCGGCATGAGTTCGGCAAATCCGAAAACCTTCATCTCGGCGGCAACGGCGCCGGTGACACCGATCGGGCTGTCCTCGATCACCAGGCAGCGCGCCGGGTCGTCGACGCCCATGCTGGCGGCCGCGTGCAGGTAGATGTCGGGATGCGGCTTTCCGCGCTCGACGTCGCTGGTGCTGAAGATATTGCCGTCGAAGTAGTCGATCAGGCCGGTTTTCCCGAGGGTCATTTGCATTTTTTCATGCGATCCGCTGGAGGCGACGCAACAGGGTAGCGATAGTTGCTCGAGCACGGCCTCGATGCCGTCGATCGCCGCAACCGATTGCGCCAGCGCGTGGTTGATATCCCTCTGGTAACGACGGTCGAGTTCGTCCGGCGGCGGCTCGCCGATCAAGGCCTCGATCTTTTGCAGGCACTGCAGACGCGAATGCCCAACAAAAGTATCGAACATGTCTTCCAGCGTAAACTGCAGGCCGCAAACCTCTTCGAGCACGCCCGCGAAGACTTCGTTGGCGAGGCGCTCGCTGTCGACCAGCACCCCGTCGCAATCGAAAATGATCAGCTCCAGATCAGGATTCAACTAGCTGGTGCCTGCGGTTCTTTTTTGACGATATTGGTTGCCAGCGCGATCATCGAAGCCACATCGGCAAGGTTTGACGGCACCACCAGGGTATTGCCTTCCTTCGCCAGGTTACCGAACTGCTGCACATAAGCCTCGGCGATGCGCAACTGCATGGCTGCTTCCCCGCCCTCGGTGATCAGCGACTGGGCAACGCGGTGCAGGCCCTTGGCGGTTGCGGTTGCAACCGCGAGAATCGCCTCGGCCTCACCCTCGGCTTCGTTGATCTGCTGCTGCTTGGCGGCCTCGGACTCCTTGATCACGCGCTGTTTCTCGCCCTCGGCCTCGTTGATCTTGGCGTCTCGTTCACCCTCGGAAGTCAGGATCACGGCGCGTTTCTCACGCTCGGCGCGCATCTGTTTTTCCATCGCGCTGAGCACGTCGTGCGGCGGGTTGATGTTCTTGATTTCGTAACGCAACACCTTGACGCCCCAGGGATCGGAGGCCTTGTCGAGCTCGGACACGACATTGGCGTTGATCATGCCGCGCTCCTCGAAGGTGCGATCGAGGTCGATCTTGCCGATCTCGCTACGCAGCGTGGTTTGCGCCAGCTGCGAAATCGCGAAGGCGAAATCGGTGATGCCGTATGAGGCGCGCTCCGGGTTCATCACCTGCAGGTAGAGCACGCCATCGACGCCGACCTGGACATTGTCGCGCGTGATACAGACCTGCTCCGGAATATCGAACGCCAGCTCCTTGAGACTATGCTTGTAGGCCGCGGTTTCGATGAACGGTATCAATATATGAAAACCCGCGCGCATGGTCCGACTGTACTTACCCAGGCTTTCGATCACAAAGGCGCTTTGCTGCGGTACGATGACCGCGGTCTTGAAAATAATAAGAATCACGACGATCGCGATCGCGAGCGCCACCCAAAATGCAAAATTGCCGTACATATCGAACATTTATTCCGACTCCTTGATAATTTCGAGATTCAGTTTCAGGCCGTCGACACGGCTGATGCGCACCCTTTGACCGGCCGTAAATGCGCTATCACCGTCATTGACGATGGTCCAGTCGGTTCCGCGATACGACATGCGTCCGGATTGGCCCGGTTCGAGCGCCTGCGTAACGGTAACAATTTCGCCGGCCGGCCCGGTTTCATAGCCGACACCGTCGCCGCGCAACATCGCGTACAGTTTCTTGCGAAAAAACACCATCAGCACGATGGAAATTACGGAGAACAGGATCCACTGCATCCACGGCTCGAGGCCGGCGCCGGACAGCTCGATCAAACCCGTGATCAACGCCGCGACGCCGATAAACACGAGGTAAAAAGCGGCGTCGACCCCCAGCAGTTCAGAGCCGAGCAATAAAGCGCCGATAATCATCCATCCCCACCAGGGCATAGTCTTCTCCTTTCGATCGAATGGATTCATCTTATTTAAGGAGTCATTCCCGCGCAAGCGGGAATCTTCAGATCATGGCGCCATTGCATGATCCCCGCATGCGCGGGAATGACACAGCGCCATTGCGATCCCCGAGCGGATAGGTCGGACCGCGCAATCCATTACACCAACCGCGCGCGATGCGGGCGGGCATTGCCCGGGATGCTTTCCGTGGAGGCCGGGGAATGGATTCCGGCTTGTGCCGGAATGACCGGGGGCCGGTCCCCCTTACCGGGGTGAAGGTTATTGCGACTGGGTGAGCGCCTGGTCGAGATCCCACAGGATGTCGTCGAGGGTTTCGAGACCGACCGAGATACGCACCATGTCGGGCGTGACACCGGCGGCTATCTGCTGTTCCTCGCTCAACTGGCGGTGGGTGGTCGATGCCGGGTGAATGATCAGCGTGCGCGCGTCGCCGACGTTGGCCAGGTGGCTCATGAACTGCGCGCTGTTGATGAAATTTTCGCCGGCGGCGCTGCCGCCCCTGACGCCAAAGCTCATGATCGAACCGGCGCCTGTCGGCAGGTACTTTTTGACCTGCGCCTGGTAGGGATTGTCTTCAAGACCCGCATAATTGACCCAGGTCACCGCCGGGTGATCGCGCAGAAATTCGGCCACGCCGACCGCATTGGCGCAATGACGGTCCATGCGCACCGGCAGGGTTTCGAGTCCCTGCAACAGCATGAAGGCATTGAACGGACTGACCGCCTGCCCGAGGGTACGCAGGGTTTCGCAGCGCGCTTTCATGGTGAAACCAAAATCGCCGAAGGTTTCGTAAAAGCGGATGCCGTGATATCCATCCGACGGCTCGGTCATGCCCGGGAAGTTGCCGTTGCCCCAGTCGAACTTGCCCGACTCGATCATCACCCCGCCCATGCTGGTGCCGTGGCCACCGATGAACTTGGTCGCCGAATGCACCACGATATCGGCGCCATGGTCGATCGGTTTGCATAAATAAGGCGTGGCAAATGTGCTGTCGACGATCAGCGGGATGCCGGCATCCTGCGCGATCGCGGCAATCGCCTCGATATCGATGACATTGTTGGTCGGATTGCCGATGGTTTCGGCGTACAGCGCTTTGGTTTTGGCCGTAATCGCCTTGCGGAAATTTTGCGGATCATCGGAATCGACAAAGGTCGTTTCTATACCCATCTTGCGGAAGGTGACGTCGAACTGCGAGAAAGTGCCGCCGTAAAGAGTCTTTGCCGACACCAGCTCGTCGCCCTGCTGCATCAGCGTGAGGATTGCGGTCATTTGCGCCGCCATACCGGAACTGACGGCGAGCGCGGCGCGTCCGTTTTCGAGTGCGGCCATGCGCTCTTCGAATACCGCCGTGGTCGGGTTGGTCAGGCGTACGTAGGTGTTACCAAAGGTTTGCAGGTTGAACAGGCTGGCGGCGTGCTCGGCATCGTCGAACACGTACGAGGTGGTCTGGTAAATCGGCACCGCGCGCGCGCCGGTGATCGGATCGGGAATCTGGCCGGCGTGGAGACACAGCGTTTCGATGCCGAATTTGCGATCTGCCATGCTCTGCTCCGGTTAGCGGTTGAATTGACGGGGGCGCTGCGCCGAAATCACGCCGGTGTTGACCCCGATCGTGTTGAGACCGCCAAACAGGCGTGCATACTCGATTTTCATGCAGCGATCCATGACCACCTCGAGGCCAGCGTCACGGGCCTTTTGCGCCGCCTCCTCGTGAATGATACCGAGCTGCATCCAGACGACTTTGGCGCCAATTTTAATTGCCTGATCAACGAAAGGCGGGATGCGCTCGACGCGCTGGAACAGGTCGACAATGTCGACAGGCGTCGGAATATCTTCCAGGTCCGCATAGCATTTCTGTCCAAGAATTTCGTCGTATTTCGGGTTCACCGGAATCACTTCGAAGCCGTGGTCGATCAGGTACTTGGCGGCGAAGTTGCTCGGCCGCGACCAGTCGTCGGAAAGCCCGACTATCGCGACCCGCTTGTAATCGTTGAGTATACGCCGCAAATCCTTGATATCGGTCATAGCTGCCTGGCACGCTCGCGCAGTTCGAATTTCTGGATCTTGCCGGTTGAGGTCTTCGGCAACGGACCGAACACGACCTTGCGCGGCGCCTTGAACCGCGCCATGTTGTCGCGGCAGAAATCGATGATGTCCTGCTCGCTGACATCGCCCGCGTCGTCGCGCAGGGTGATGAAGGCGCAGGGCGTTTCGCCCCATTTTTCGTCGGGCATCGCCGCCACCGCCGCCTCGAGCACCGCGGGGTGCCGATACAGCATACCTTCCACCTCGATGCTGGAAATATTTTCTCCGCCGGAAATGATGATGTCCTTGGAGCGGTCCTTGATTTCGATGTAACCGTCTGCGTGGCAAACCGCCAGATCGCCGGAGTGAAAGTATCCGCCGTCGAAGGCCTTCTGGCTGGCGTCGGGATTCTTCAGGTAACCCTTCATCACGATATTGCCCCTGAACATGATTTCGCCGATGGTTTCACCGTCGCGCGGCACCGGCCGCATGGTTTCCGGATCCATGACGACCAGCTCCTCGAGCATCGGGTAGCGCACGCCCTGGCGCGATTTCATATCGGCCTGATCCGATATCGAAAGCGCATCCCACTCTTCATGCCAGGCGCAAACCACGGCCGGCCCGTAGGTCTCGGTCAGGCCGTAGGCATGGGTTACCTTGAAACCGAGTTGCGCCATGGCTTCGAGGATGGCCGGCGGGGGCGCCGAGGCCGCGGTCATGATGTTGACCGGGTGGTCGATTCCCGCTTTCAGTTCGTCGCTGGCGTTGGCCATCAGGTTGAGCACGATCGGTGCGCCGCACAAATGCGTCACCCGGTGCTGCTTGATGGCGTTGAAAATGTCGTCGTCGCGCACTGCGCGCAGGCAGACGCTGGTGCCGTTCAATGCCGCCAGCGTCCACGGAAAACACCAGCCGTTGCAGTGAAACATCGGCAGCGTCCACAGGTAAACCGGATGCGCGCCCATGTTCCAGGCAACCGAATTGGAAATCGCGTTCAGATAGGCGCCGCGATGATGCGTTACCACGCCCTTGGGATCGCCGGTGGTTCCAGAGGTATAGCCCAGTGAAATCGCCTGCCATTCGTCTTCGGGCAGCGACCATTCGAAATCCGGGTCGCCCGATGCGATGAACGCTTCGTACTCCATCTGACCGATGAATTCGCCGCCCTCGTAAGACGCGTCGTCGACGTCGATGACCAGCGGCGGTTGCTCGAGCATCGCCAGCGCCGCCTCGATGGTCGACGAAAACTCGCGGTCGGTGAACAGGATTTTGGCCTGCCCGTGCTGCAGCTGGAAGGCAATTGCGTCCGCGTCGAGGCGAATATTGAGGCCGTTGATGACCGCGCCCGCCATCGATATCGCGAAATGCGCCTCGCACATCGCCGGAACATTCGGCAGCATCAACGCTACCGTATCGTCGGCTTCGATGCCGTGTTGCTTCAACGCCGACGCGAACTGGCGGCAACGTCGGTAAGTCTGCGCCCAGTTCTGGCGGAAATCGCGGTAAATAATCGCATCGCGGTCGGGATATACGGCGGCCGCGCGCTCGATGAAAGTCAGCGGCGATAGCGGCGTGTAGTTGGCCGGATTCGGATCGAGGCCGGTCGAGTACTGGTTGTCCGAGTTCAATTTCCTTGCCACTCGGGTTTGCGCTTCTGAATGAAGGCGTCGATGCCCTCGCGTGCGTCGTGCGAATCCATGTTGCAGGTCATGCGTTCGGCGGCATAGGCATAGGCCTCGGACAAATCCATCGTCAGCTGCTTGTAGAACATATCCTTGCCGAGGCTGATCGCGTGCGCCGACTTGGCGATGATTTTCTGCGCCAGCGCCTTCGTTGCCTGCTCGAGCTCGGCGGCGGGCACGACTTCGTTGACCAGGCCGTATTGCTGCGCGGTCTGCGCGGAAATGAAGTCGCCGGTTAGCAGCATGTGCATCGCCTGCTTGCGGCCCATGTTGCGGCTTAGCGGCACCGCCGGCGTCGAACAGAACAGGCCGACGTTGATGCCCGACACGGCAAAACGCGCATCTTCGGTGGCGACCGCGAGATCGCAATTGGCAACCAGCTGGCAGCCGGCGGCGGTGGCGATGCCGTTGACACAGGCAATCACCGGCTGACGTAACTGGTTGATGGTCAGCATCAGATTGCCACATTTATCGAACAGCGCCTGGTGAAATTCGCGTTCTTCGCTGGAGCGCATTTCCTTTAGATCGTGGCCCGGACAAAAGGCCTTGCCGTTGGCGGCGATGATGACCACCCGTACCGATTCGTCCTGGTCGATGGCATCGAGCGCGGTTTGCAATGCGTCCAGCATGTCACCGGAAAGCGCATTGTATTGCGCCGGGCGATTCAGCGTCAGCGTGGCGATGCCACCGCTGTCGTCGCGCAGCAGTATGGGTTGATCGACTACCTGGTCGGCGGTGGCACTCATTGACTTATCCTCGCTGAAACTTGTTCCTGATATAGATCGAAAAATAATCCCCGTAGCGCGCCTGTAACTCGGGCAGCTTCCAGTCCTGACCGCTTACCTTACCGCGACACAATGGGCTTCCGCAATGGCAATCGAGCGTATACGCGTCGGAGCGCTCCATCGAGTAATCGTGGCACAGTTCCTCGCCGGCGCCGATATCGCGCATCGCGACATAAACCACCTGGCCGCGAAAACCGACGTTCGGATCGCAGGAGTGGTTGATAAACACCGACATATCCTCGACTTCGTCGGGGCTTTGCGGCGCCAGGTAAAACTCGTCCTCGATTTGCAGCGCCATGTCGCCGGCCTCGGCGGTGGCCTGCTCGAGTTCATCGCGGGTGATGATATTGCCGGCCTTGATGGCGACGATCTCGTCCCTGGCGATATCCGCGATAGCGACCACGCCGCGCCCGGAGAGGGTATCGCTGCGAACTTCTATTTTCGGGGAACGGTAAGTCTTCATCGTGGTTCCGGGTCAGGCCTTCGGCAGATTCTAGCATTTTAGACGCCTGGAGAAATTCTATAGTTACAGCCGCCGGAAGCGCCATACATTTTTTCGCTGATCCCGTCGATACCTGCTTGCGGCATTATCCGAACGATTTCGATACCGCGATCCGATACTTACTTGATGCCTGTCAACTGGTAAAACCACAGGGGATTTATCGTTTACCTGTTTAGTCGCATCCCGACTCGGAAAAGGAAAAGCCGATATGCAATCACAGGTACACGAAAACCTCGCCGACGACGTGGTGTTTCATGTCCACGGCGTCACCAAGGTTTACCAGATGGGCGAGGTGCAGGTGCATGCGCTGCGAGGTGTGGACCTGGACCTGTATCGCGGCGAGTTCACCGTGCTGCTCGGCGCCTCGGGCAGCGGCAAATCGACGCTTTTGAATATCCTCGGTGGTCTCGATACTCCGACCGATGGCCACGTACTCTACGGTGAGCGCGACCTGACCCGCGCCAGCGAAAATGAGCTGACGCAGTACCGGCGTTACCATGTCGGCTTCGTGTTCCAGTTCTACAACCTGATCCCAAGCCTGACCGCGCTCGAAAACGTGGCGGTGGTAACCGAGATAGCGCGCGCGCCGATGCGGCCCGAGGAAGCCCTTCAACTGGTCGGCCTGGGCGAACGCCTGGATCATTTTCCGGCGCAGCTTTCGGGCGGCGAACAGCAACGCGTGGCGATTGCGCGCGCGATTGCCAAGAAACCCGACGTATTGCTGTGCGACGAACCCACCGGCGCGCTCGATTCCAAAACCGGCATCGTCGTGCTCGAAGCCCTGCAGCGGGTCAACCAGGAACTGGGCACCAGCACCGCGGTGATTACCCACAATGCGGGTATCGCGCAAATGGCGCACCGCGTGATTCGACTTGCAGACGGACAAATCGGCGAGGTCGTTGTCAATTCCACCAGGCTCGCGCCCGCCGAGCTGATCTGGTAATTGCCCGCGATGAAGGCGATCAATAAAAAACTCTGGCGCGAACTGTGGAATTTGCGCATGCAGGCACTGGCAATCGCCATAGTCATCGTCGGCGGGGTCAGCATTTACATTATGTCGCTGAGCACGCTCGATTCGCTGTTCGAAACGCGCGCCAGCTATTACCGCGAGCATCACTTCGCCCAGGTTTTCGCCTCGCTAAAACGCGCGCCACGCGCATTGATCAGGCGCATCGAGTCCATCCCCGGCGTCGATAAGGTCGAGACCCGCGTGGTCGCCTATGTCAGCATCGACGTCCCCGGTTTCGACGATCCGGTCAGCGGTCACCTGGTGTCGCTGCCCGACAACAGCCGCGGCCTGTTGAACCAGGTTTATCTGCGCCGCGGCCGACTGTTCGAGCCGGGGCGCGACAACGAGGTATTGCTCAGCGTCAAGTTCGCCGAGGCGCACGGGCTGGAACCGGGCGACAAGCTATATGCCACCATCAACGGTCGGCGCAAGGCGCTCAACATCGTCGCGCTGGCGATGTCGCCGGAACACGTCTACCAGATAGCGCCCGGCGCGCTGTTTCCCGATTACGCGCGCTACGGCGTAATGTGGATGGCGCAGGATCCGCTGGCGACGGCCTATGACCTGGATGGCGCGTTCAACGATGTCGCACTCACCCTGGTCGAGGGCAGTAATGAACAGGATGTCATCGACCGCCTGGACGAACTGCTGAAACCTTACGGTGGCATCGGCGCCTACGCGCGCGAAGACCAGCTGTCGAGCCGCTTTCTGAGCGAGGAACTGAAGCAGCAGCAAACCACGGCCACGGTTTTTCCGGTAATCTTTTTCGGCGTCGCCGCATTCCTGCTGAACGTCGTCATCAGCCGTCTGATCAGCCTGCAGCGTGAACAGATCGCCGCGCTCAAGGCCTTCGGTTACAGCAACCTGGCGGTCGGCCTGCATTACATCCAGCTGGTGCTGCTCATCGTCGGGCTCGGGGTGGCGGGCGGCATCGTTGCCGGCATCTGGATGGGCCAGGGGCTGGCCAATATTTACATGATATTCTACAGCCTGCCGTTCATGATCTACGTACTCAAGCCGCAGGTCATCATCGGCGCGATCCTGATCGCGGCGCTGGTCGCTATTCTGGGGACAGTGTACGCGGTTCGCAACGCCGTCAAACTACCGCCGGCGGAGGCGATGCGTCCCGAACCCCCCGATGTTTATCACGCCACCCTGGCCGAACGCCTCGGCCTGCAACGCTGGTTTTCGCAACCCACGCGCATGATTATGCGGCATATAGAGCGCCGCCCGGTCAAATCGTTGATGACCACGCTCGGCATCGCCATGGCCAGCGGTATCATGGTGGTCAGCGGATTCCAGGAGGGCGCCATCGATTACATGATCGACGTACAGTATGGATTGAGCCAGCGCGCGGACATTATCGTCAACTATACCGAACCGACATCGGCGCGCTCGCTTTATTCGCTGCGCAATCTGCGCGGCGTGCAGCATATCGAGGGCTTCCGCGATGTACCGGCTCGGCTGCGCTACCAGCACCGCTCCTATCGCAGTTCGGTGCAGGGCATCGAAACCGGCGGTACCCTGATGCGCCTGCTGGACAGCGATCTGAACATTATCGACCTGCCGCCGCAGGGCGTGGTGCTGACCGACTACCTGGCCGAACTGCTACAGGTCGTACCCGGCGACACGCTGACCGTCGAGGTGCTGGAGGGCAACCGACCGACGCTACAGGTGCCGGTGGTGGCGACCGCGAAGCAGGACCTGGGGATGAATGCCTACCTGCAACGCCAGACACTGAACCAGCTATTGCGGGAGGGCAGCGCGATCTCCGGCGCATTTCTGAAAGTAGATCCGCGTTATCAGCGCGAGGTTTACCGCGAACTGAAAGACATGCCGCGCATTGCCGGTGTCGTCGAACAAACGGCGGCAGTCGACGCGTTTTACGAAAATGTCGCGCAGACCATACTGTTCTATACCTTTATCACCACCATCCTGGGCGGCAGCATCGCTTTTGGAGTGGTCTACAACAGCATGCGCATTGCCCTGTCCGAGCGCGGGCGCGAACTCGCCAGCCTGCGCGTGCTGGGGTTCGAGCGCAGCGAAGTGGCTTACATTCTGCTCGGCGAAATGGGCTTGCTGACGCTGGCGGCGATTCCGCTGGGTCTGCTGTTCGGCTATGGCCTGTGCGCTTACCTGTCGTTCAAATTCGACACCGAAATGTATCGCGTGCCGCTGGTGCTGGGATTGAACGTCTATGCCTTTGCCGCGCTGGTGGTGATTTTCTCCAGCCTGGTTTCCGCGATCATGATCTGGCGCAACCTGGCCCACCTCGATATGGTGGCCGTACTCAAAACCAAGGAGTAAACCGATGTTCGCATTGCTACGACAACATCCCGTCATCGCCGTAACAGCACTGCTGATATGCGGATTGCTGGCATGGGGTTTTTGGCCGCAACCGGTGATGGTCGAACCCGTTGAAGTAAAACGTAGTCCTATGGCGGTTAGCATTGAAGAAGAGGGTCGCACGCGGGTGATCGATCGTTATATCGTATCGGCACCGGTCAACGGCGTGGCCTGCCGGGTACAGCTCGATGTCGGCGATACGGTCACACAGGGGCAGGTGCTGCTCGGTATCACACCGCTGGAATCCCAGGTGCTGGACGCGCGCAGCCGGGCCCGGGCCGAGGCGCGAGTGGCGGCCGCAGAGTCGGCGCTGAGCGCGGCCAGGGAACAGGCCAGCGCGGCGGCCGCGGACGAGGCATTCGCTTCCACCGAACTCGAGCGGCTAAGACCGCTGCTGACTGAAGGCCTGATATCGCGTGAATCCTTCGACAAGGCGCAAACCGCGGCCAAGACCAGCGCGGCCGCCTCGCGCTCGGCAAGTTTCAAGGTCGAAGTCGCCAGCTACGACCTGGAGGCGGCACGCACAACGCTGCAATACTCGGCCGCCACCGCCAGCGACACGCCCGCCGAAAGAGTAGCGGTAAGGTCGCCCATCGATGGCCGCATCCTCAAAATTCACCACGAATGCGAAGGCCCGGTAGGTACCGGCGAACCCCTGTTCGAAGTCGGTGATCCGTCCGCGCTCGAGATCGAAGTCGACGTGCTCTCGGCGGACGCGGTAAAGATCAAGCCGGGCATGGCGGTTCTGTTCGACCGCTGGGGCGGCGAACAACCGCTGCAGGGCCTGGTACGCAATGTCGAACCCATCGGTTTCACCAAGATATCCGCGCTTGGCGTCGAGGAGCAACGGGTACTGGTGATCTCTGATTTCACCTCGCCGTCCGATCAATGGCAACGCCTTGGCGACGGTTACCGGGTCGAGGCGCAATTCGTTCTGTGGCAGCAGGATGACGTTCTACAGGTTCCCGCCAGTAGCGTGTTTCGTTACCAGCAAGGCTGGGCGGTGTTTGTCATCGAGGCAGATCGCGCGATTCGCCGCGTGGTCGAGGTCGGACACCGTAACGGTCTTAGCGCACAGATTCTAAACGGCCTGCAACAGGGCGAGCAGGTGATCAACCACCCGAGCGATGCGGTGGAGGATGGCGTTAGCGTCAAGCAACGCTGATCGGCGAAGGCGCTTAAGTCGTCACAGAGCGCAAGTGCCGCGCTCGAGGGATCATGGCAGGCTTACAAGATCCCGGCTCGTTGGCCGGGGTGGCTCTGGGCTGGGATGACCTATCAGTCGTTGTCGGTGAGGCCCGCGCCGGCGCCGGCGCGGGATTCTTCGCTCGCGGGCACGTAGGTCTGGAAGGCGAGCGCGTTGATCTGCTGGAACACGGCCTCGTCGATCGAATAGGCCGTGGTCGATGCTGCCTGCTCGGGCTTCGACAGGTCTTCCTGGCAGCAGCAGACATGGGGCACCTCCGCCAGCAGCAAACTGTCTCGATCGCCGCTGATGCTGATGCCATGACTGAAACAGGACAGGCGCACGCCTGCCCAGCACAGGGTGAAGGCGGTCTGGTGAAAACGCGCCGCCTGTCCCAGCGCGCCGGCCAGCAACAGCGGATAGGCCGTGCGTTCGAGCTTGATCGGATGCCCTTCGAGCATTATCGCGGCGCGATCGGCGAGCGCGGCGCCGGTAATGATCGGGCACAGCGCCCCGCTACTGCACTGCCAGGGCTCTAGGTCGCAGTCCGGTATGTATCCCGAGCAATCGTTGCCCGCCAGATTTTGCAAATGCGCGAGTACGAATTCGGGCCCGGGCAAATCGAAGGCGGCCAGCCAGCGGGCCGTCTTTCCGGCCTCTTCGGCAATGCCCCAGTCGAGCCCGCTGGCGCGTGCCGCCTTGCGCAGGCTGGGTTCTATCTCGGCAAGCGTGATGCGAAAACTCATGGCGCCGCCTGCAACCACTCGTGCGGAAAGGGCGCGTCCTGGTACATGCAGATGCGCACCCAGCGGTCCGAGCGCGGATCGAATTTGGTGGCGCCGAAAAACGACAGCTTGCAGCGCAGAATGTCGATCGGCAGCATGTCGGCCGCGATCAGGTTGTCCTGGATCTCGGCATAGGGGTGCGAGGCCAGGTTTTGTACGCGCCGCGCCGTGTGGCGATGTTCGGGGTGGGCCAGCAGGAATTCCGCTGTCGTCGAAGCGCCCTGCCATACCTGTATCGCCGCGTGCAAATGCTTGATTCCGCAACCGATCGCCAGCGGCAGTTCATATTCGGCGCCGGGCTCGTGAAAGCGCTCGCCGACGCGGGGTTCGAGTTTTTCCGCCGAGGTGTACCAGAAACGTGCGCGATTTTCGGGTTGATCGTAGTCGACCACTAGCGCCCACTGACACTGGCTTTCGATAATTTCGCGCAGGCGCGTGACCGGCATCGATCCGTCGATGAAAAAACTGACATGCTCGTCGGCGTCCATGCACTGGGTCAGGTCGTCGACCAGTTCCCCATAGGGTTCGAGCATGAGCGCCAATAATTGCTCCTGTCCTTCCAGCGACAGCTCATCTTCGGCCCAGCGGTAAAACCGGTCCCAGGGGTGATCATCAGCGAGCGACTGGCGCTCGATATAGGCCGACATTTTTTCCAGATCCGCATTCAGCGCGTCGAGTTTTTCGATTTGTATCGGGTGCTCGGAATGCCACTGGGAAAGGTTAAAACAGGCATTTTCGAAATGCTGTTTGAATTCGTCGATGGCGGCGGGCTCGGCACGCGGCAGCGAGCGCACCCTGGCGAAAGCTTCTTCACGCGCCATCATCCAGTTATTCAGCAACGCCGGGTGATTGACCAGGAACGGCGCCATGCCGAGACCGGTGGAATTGCCTACGCCGATACGCCGGCGCAGTTCGGGCTCGATCGAGACCGCCTGTTCGCCACCGCGCGTGGCGGCGATGTGCTCGATCAGATCGATGGAAAACGCGCGCGTCAGCCAGACCGACAGCAACTCTGCCTGGAACGGGCCGCTGAGCTCGGGACGATCGCAAATGGTCAGGCGGTCGGCGGCGCCGAACTTGCCGGAGCCATAAACCGCGGTGGTGCGCACCAGATAGCCAACCGCCTCGAGTTGCTCGCGCTCGGGCTGCCGCCCTGCAGAAAGGCTGTCGATGACATGCTGCCACAGGCGCACCGAACGATTGGCGCGCGACAGGCTCAGTTCAGCATCGGATATACGCCCGGCTTCCTGTTTCGGCACGTTGTCTTGCAAGCGGTCCAGATCGGCTTCGGTGGGAATACCGTCGAATAATGCGAAGGTCGCATCCCAGGCGGTAGCGATAACGCGGTCCGAACGCATGTCGTCGGGCAGGTCGTGCGAGAAGGCGACCAGCGAGTAGCAACGCACGGGCCCGTAAACGGTGTACACCGCACGGCCGAATCCGTTTTCGTCAATTGCCCATAAATTGCGCTTGAAGCGCCAGTCTTCCCTTTTCAGGCGACGCAGCAGGCTGCGCATGAACGACAGCCGGGTCTGGTGGAAACTGCCCATGCGCGCGAGGCGCATGACGACTTCCGGAGGGCGCCGGAAGTCGGCGGCTTCAGGCATCGGATTGTCGCCGGCACAGTCGTCGCGAATCGTCATTTAATAATCCGGACCAAAGTTTTCATCGAAAAACCGCAGCCAGTTATTGCCCATGATTTTGGCGCTATCGCTGGCATCGAAGCCAACCTCGAGCAGACCCTGCTCGATGTTACCGAAATCGCGGCTGTCGTTGAACCAGTCGGGCATCGGCGGGAAGCCCGCATTGCTGGCGGAGCCTTCACCGTAGTCGATCTTCTTGGTCCAGCGCCCGACTCGCATCCACTCCACCACCGAGTCCGGCTGGTTCTGGCACAGGTCCGAGCCGAGGCCGATATGATCGACGCCCATGATGTCGGCGCAATCGGCAATCATCCGGCAAAAGTTTTGCAGGCTGCAATCGCTGCCATCTTTGAGATGATGCGGGTACATGCTGAAGCCGAGCATGCCGCCGGTTTCGCCCAGCCCCTTGAGGATGGCATCCGACTTGTTGCGCAGGGCGGGATACCAGAAAGCCGGGTTGGCGTGGGTAACGACGATCGGGCGAGCGCTGATCTCGATCGCCTCCAGCGTCGAGCGCTCGGCCGAATGACTCATGTCGACCACCAGGCCGACGCGGTTCATTTCCGCGATCACTTCGCGGCCCATGCGCGTGACGCCGGGGTCCTCAGCCTCGTAACAGCCGGTCGCGAGCAGCGACTGGTTGTTATAGGTCAGCTGCATGAAGCGCGCGCCCAGCGTATGCAGGATTTCGAGCAGGCGGATATCGTCTTCCATCGGCGACGGATTCTGAAATCCGTAAAAGATCGCGGTACGATTGGTGTCGCGCGCGAGGCGCACGTCATCGCCGGTGAAGCCCTGGAAAATCAGGTGCGGAAAGCGCTCGAAGTAGCTGTTCCACTGCTCCATATTGGCCACGGTTTCGCGGAAATTTTCATGATAGGCGATGGTGACATGCACCGCGTCGACGCCGCCGGCGCGCATCTGCTCGAATATTTCCTCCGACCAGTTGGCGTACTGTAATGCGTCTATGCGATACGAGGTTTCGCTCATGCCGGGTCGCCACTGAGAATGTAGGAAGTCTTGACCGTGGTGTAGAACTCCTGCGCGTACTGCCCCTGCTCGCGCGGACCGTAAGACGATTCGCCGCGGCCGCCGAAGGGCACGTGGTAATCGGTGCCGGCGGTCGGCAGGTTGACCATGACGCAACCGGTTTTGACGTTGCGGCGGAAATGGGTGGCGCGCGCCAGGCTGCTGGTGACGATACCGGCGGTAAGACCGAAACGGGTGTCGTTGACGGTGGCCAGCGCCTCCTCGTAAGAGTCGACCTTGATCACGCAGGCGATCGGCGCGAACAGTTCCTCGCGATTGACCTGCCAGTCGTTTTGCGTGCCGCTAAATACCGCCGGGGTCATAAAATAGCCCTCGGTCGCGCGTTCTACACGCTCGCCGCCGCAAAGCAGTTCGCCGCCTTCTTTTTTCGCCAGCTCGACGTTTTCCAGGTTTTGCTGCAGCTGGGTTTCGCTCGACACCGGGCCGATCTGGGTGCCTTGCTCGAGCGCGTGCCCGACCACCATGCTGTTGGCGCCCTCGACCAGTTTTTCGACAAAGTAATCATGCACGTTTTTGTGCACCACGAGGCGCGACGAGGCGGTACATTTCTGACCGGTGCTGCCGAAGGCGCCGCCCAGCGCACAGGCGAGCGCGATATCGAGGTTGGCGTCGTCCATGATGGCGAGCGCGTTCTTGGATCCCATCTCGAGCTGGACCTTGGTGAAATTGCCGACCGCGGCCTGCGCGATGCCGCGACCTACCGGCACCGAGCCGGTGAAACTGATGGCGTTGACCTGCGGGCTTTCGACCAGCCGCTGGCCGACGTCGCGGCCGGAACCCATGACCAGGTTGAACAACCCGGCCGGCAAATCCTGGCGCGAAATGATTTCGGCGAGCGCGACCGCGCTCGCCGGCACCAGGTTGGCGGGCTTCCAGAGTACCGCGTTGCCGAAGGCCAGCGCGGGTGCGATCTTCCACACCGCGGTCGCCATCGGAAAATTCCACGGCGAGATAATCGCCACCGTGCCGACGGGTTCGCGGCGCACGTCGACCTCGATGCCGTCGCGTACCGAGTCGGCATTGTCGCCGATCTGGCGCAGGGCCTCGGCCGCGTAGTAGGTGAAAAACTGACCCGAACGATAAACTTCTCCCTTGCCCTCGGGCTGGGTCTTGCCCTCTTCGCGCGCCAGCAGGGTTCCGAGCTCTTCACAGCGCTCGATGAGTTCGTTGCCGATTGCCATCAACACGTTGTAACGACGCTCGAGCCCGGATTTAGCCCATTCCTGCTGCGCGGTTTGCGCCGCATCGAGCGCGCGCTGCAGCTGATCACTGTCGGCCTGGGCGTAGTGGCCGATGGTATCGGCCAGGTCGGACGGGTTGATATTGGCGATTTCGCTGGCGCCGGCAAGCCATTCGCCGGCGATGAAATTATGGTTGAGGTTGGACATTGTTTTCCCGGGACCGCTCTGAAACAGGGCCACACCATAAATCTGGGCAGTTCTGCCGTCAACCAAATCTATAACCCTGGGTAAAGATCTCGCCAATTCGGGTTGGCTTTTTCTAATAGGTTGATTTTCCATTCGCGATTCCAGTTTTTAAGGTTTTTCTCGCGATCAATGGCCGCATACATACTCAGATGCAGTTCAAACCAGACCAGGCGATGCAACTTGTACTTATTGCTAAAGCCTTCGACCAGGTTGTTCTTGTGTTGCCAGATTCGTTTTTTGAGGTCTGAGGTAACGCCAATATAAAGCGTACCGAAAGGTTTGTTAGCGAGCAGGTAAACGCAGGGGCATTTTTCATTCATTCTCTTTCATCCATGAACAAGAAGGAAAACGCAGTATAACATGCGACGCCCTGTCATTGCGGCCTGCGCCGGAATGACGGAGGGAGTCAGCGTCATCACGGTCTTCGGTCCGACGTATCTGCCTAAGCCGGAATGACGTTGGTCGCAGCCTGTCATTGCGGCCTCCGGGCCGCAATCCATTTCAATGCCGGGTATCCTCGGCCGGAAAGCCCGATGGGCTTTCCGCTTGACGCTCGCCGGTACTTTTATGATGGATTCCGGCCTGCGCCGGAATGACGGAGGGAGTCAGCGTCATCACGGTCTTCGGTCCGACGTATCTGCCTAAGCCGGAATGACGTTGGTCGCAGCCTGTCATTGCGGCCTCCGGGCCGCAATCCATTTCAAGGCCGGGCATCCTCGGCCGGAAAGCCCGATGGGCTTTCCGCTTGAGGCTCGCCGGTACCTTTATGATGGATTCCGGCCTGCGCCGGAATGACGGAGGGAGTCAGCGTCATCACGGTCTTCGGTCCGACGTATCTGCCTAAGCCGGAATGACGGAAGGGGTTAGTCGAGAACGAGTGTTTCGCCGATTTTTAGGGGGCGGAATTGTTCGGGCGGCAGGCCGCGTTTGTTCATTTCAGAGGTGAGTAGCTGCGCCGGTTCGAGGATTGGCTCGGTGGTGAGCTGGAAGGTGCCCCAGTGGATCGGCAACGACTGGCTGGCTCCGACCTCGAGGTGAATATCGACCGCCTGCGCCGGGTCGACATGGTGCCCCGACATGAAGTAGCGCGGATCGTACGCGCCGATCGGGATCATCGCCAGCCGGAAAGGGCCCAGGCGTTCGCCGATCTGCCTGAAATAGGAATCGTTGTAACCGGTATCGCCGACGAAATAGCTGCGGAAGTCGTCTATCTGGACCACCCACCCGCCCCACAGACTTTCGTTGGTGTCCCAGGGATTACGTTTCGACCAGTGCTGCGCCGGCGTCATGGTGACCTCGACCCGCTGGTTGAAGCGATGACTTTGCCACCAGTCGAGCTCGACCACGCGATCGGCGGAGATGCCGCGTCCCAGAAACCAGGCCTTGAGCCCCAGCGGCACGTACCACATCACCGAATCGCCGAACATGGCAACGGTTTCGCGGTCGAGCGAATCGTAGTGATTGTGCGAGATAACCACGAAATCGATCGACGGGAGCTGCTCGAAACTTAAGCCCGGCTGGGTATACCGCGGATCGACGTAGAATCCATTGGAGAAAGGATACTGTGTCAAATGCGGATCGGTGAGATAGTTGATTCCGCGATACTGCACCAGCGTGGTGGCGTGCCCGATCCAGGTCGCGCGCGGCTGCTGCGCCTGCGACTCGATCAGCGCCAGGTCGGCTTCGACAACCAGTGATGCAGCCTCCTCCGGATCGATCGGCGCGGGGCCGTCTTCGCGAAGGCGCATGAAAAAATACTTGACCAGGGACGGCTTCACCAGCGCGACAAACTCGCCGTCCCCGTGGTGCGCCTTGCTGGCGTCGAACTCGACCCCCGGATAACTGGCGCAGCTGCACAGAAACCCGCAAATCAGGTTCAACAAACCCCTTCGCAACTGTTTTTGCTGCTTCGGTCGATTCATTTGGATACCATAACCCTTGCACTCCCGGAAATAAACATGTCGCAGAAATTCTGGAACCCCGAAATCGAAACCCTTGACCGGGATCAGGTTTGCGCGCTCGAGGCGCCGCTGATCGCCGAGCAGATAAGCTACGTCTACCGACACAGCCCCTACTACCGTGACAAGTACGATCGCGCCGGCATCGATGCCGCCAGCATCGATTCGCACGCGGCGCTGGCCACGCTGCCGTTCACCGAAAAGGCCGATATCGCGCTGGCCCAGCAGCAGGGCGCGTTGTTCGGCCCCAACCAGTGCTGCGATTTCGACGATATCGTGCGCATGACCTGCACCGGCGGATCCACCGGCGAGCCCACCCGTATCGGCTGGAGCCGAAACGATATCGAAGTCTACGACGAGATGGGCGCGCGCGCGTTGTGGGCCATGGGCTGCCGCCCGCGGGACCTGGTTATCAGCTGCCTCAACTACTCGATGTACGCCGGTGGCATTATGGATCACGGCGCCTTCGAAACGCTGGGCGCAGGCATATTGCCCTACAGTATCGGTAACTCGGAACGGCTGCTCGAGATGCTGTCGCGCTTCCCAACGCGCGACCAGGGTTACTCGCTTTTCATGACTCCCTCTTACGCGGTGCGGCTGGCCGACATCGCGCAACGGCGGGGTATCGATTTGCCCGGGCTGAACGTAACCCGCGGCTATTTTTCCGGCGAAGCCGGGCTGCAGGTTCCAGGCTATCGAGACAAGATCGAGCAGGCCTGGGGTATGACCGCGATGGATATGTACGGTACCGCCGAACTCGGGGTACAAAGCGGCGAGTGCGAGCATCGCGCCGGTCATCACTACTGCGGCGCCGGGCTGGTAGCGGCGGAACTGATCGACCCGGACAACGGCGAGGTAATCGCCTTTGACAATGAAAGCACCGGCGAGCTGGTTTACACCTCGCTGCGGCGCGAAGCCTGTCCGCTGATCCGCCTGCGCAGCCACGACATCGTGCGCGTATATACCGAAGCCTGCGCCTGCGGGCGCAACAGTTTTCGCCTGCACACGCTGGGACGCAGCGACGACATGTTCATCGTCAAGGGAGTAAACGTGTTTCCACTGGCGATACAGGAAGCCTTGCTCGACCACCGGCCCGAAATCAGTGCCGAGTTTTTCGTCGAACTGCCCGCGGCGCCGCCGATCGACTACCCGCCGCGTCTCTGCCTCGAGGTCGACGCCAGGGTAAGCGCCGAAGCCTACCCGCGGCTGGCGGATGACATCCGCTCGAGCATCAGGCGGCACTGCAATTTCACAGCGGCCGTCGAACTGGTGGCGCAGGGATCGATCGCATCGGAGCACAAGACGCGCCGGCTTTACCGCAGCTATCTCGGCACGGAAGCCCCGACGCTCGAAATTCTCTACCGCGCAAACTGACGATCATTCAGCAGTAACGAAACGATAATATCGTTTCGCGTTTTGCAAGATCCCCGCTTTCGCGGGGATGACTCGCGGAGAGCGGAGGCGAGTTAGCGGCTTGCCGGCACGGCCCGGGGTCAGGCGGCCGGCTGCTTTTTTTCCATCAGGAATTCGGTCATGCACTGGTTCGAAAGCGGCTTGCTAAAATAAAAGCCCTGGTAGTAGCGGCATTTGAACTTTTTCAGCAATTCGAACTGCTCCAGCTCTTCGACGCCCTCGGCAACCACCTCCAGTCCTAGATGCTTGGACAGCGCCAGGATCGAAGCCACCATGGCCTGGTCGCCGGTATCGTTGCAGATATCCTCGATGAAGGAGCGGTCGATCTTGATATGGCTGACCGGCAGATTCTTCAGGTGCGCCAGCGACGAGTAGCCGGTACCGAAATCGTCGAGCGAAAAGCTGATACCGCGATGGATCAATTCTTGCATCCGCTGAATGGCGTCGTCGATATTGTGAATGATGTTGTGCTCGGTGACTTCCATGATGATGTTATGCGTCGGCACGTCGATGCGTTCCAGCTGGCTGTGAATATTTTCCGCGAACTGCTTGTCGCGGAACTGGCGCGGACTGATGTTTATACAGATCAGAAAATCGCTGTCGAGCAACCCCTGCTCGACCCATAGCGTCATTTGCTTGAGCGCGGTTTCGATCACCCAGTCACCGACCTCGACGATCTGCCCCGAGGTTTCGAGCACGTCGAGAAACTCCGCCGGCGACACCAGGCCGAGCTCGGGATGCTGCCAGCGAATCAGGGCCTCGGCGCCGATAACCTGCTTCGATTCATTCACCAGCGGCTGGTAGTAGAGCTGAAACTGGTCTTCCCGCAGCGCGCGGCGCAGCTGGTTTTCGAGCTCCAGCTGGCGCTCAACGTCGCTGCCCATGCTTTCGCTGAAGAATTCCAGCCGGTTACGCCCCTCGCGCTTGGCCTGGTACATTGCCGTGTCGGCGAATCGCAGCAGGTCGTGACCGCTGCTCTCGTCCTTGGTGATCATCGAAATACCGATGCTCGCGGTCACCTGCAGTTCGGTATCGTAGATACGAAATTCCATTGCAATGGTATCGCGTATCTTGTTGGCGATCTCGCGCGCGTGAGACACCGCCTCGCGGCCATCCTGGCTCAGCCCCGACAGGATGACGATAAACTCGTCGCCGCCGAGGCGCGCCACTGTATCGTCGCCGCGCAGATGCGCCTTCAGCCGTTGCGCCATTTCCTGCAACACCAGGTCGCCCGCCGGGTGCCCCATCGAGTCGTTGATGTACTTGAAATTATCGAGGTCGATAAACAACAGCGCGCCATGGCTCTGGTTACGCTTGACCCGCGAAACTTCCATGTCGAGCCGCTTGGCCAGCTCGTTGCGATTCGGCAGACCGGTCAGGGTATCGTAGTAAGCGAGATACTCGACGCGCTCCTCGGCCGCGCGCAGGTGGCGGATATCGCGCGCGATGGTGGAGAAAAACTCGATATCGCCGCGGTTGTTGCGATGCGAAATCAACACCTGCGAGGTCAGCACCTTTTCGCCGTTGAGCGACAGAAAGGTCGTTTCGTCGGTCCACATGCCTTCCTTGATCGCATGCGGCATGCCTTCGCTGAGAATTTTCTGCCCATCCGCCGGCGAGTGAAAATCGGCCAGGCGGATACGGCTGATATCCTCGTTTTTACCGATGCCGAGCAGCTTGCGGCCCGACTGGTTGATATAGGAGACGAAACCGTCGAGATTGGCGATACAGATCAGGTCCGGTGTCGCCTCCAAAATCGCCGTCAGCCGCTGCTGGCGCTCGCGCGCCAGTTTCTGATCGATAACCAGGCGCCATTCGCGCATCACCCGGTTCGCGGTACGCGGCAGCGACGCCATGGTTTCCTGGGTTTTGACAATATAATCGGCGGCGCCCGATTTCATCGCGTTGACGGCGACCTTTTCGTCGCTATAGCTGGTCATTACGATGGTAGGGCAGCCGGGGCCGGGATTGAGCAGTTCGGTGCCGTGACCGTCCGGCAGTTTGACGTCGGTGATGATCAGGTCGGGGCTGGACTGGCCGATCAGCGATTTCGCCTGCTCCAGCGTCGCCGTAATCACCAGGCGGCAGTGTGCATGGGTCTCGAAAGCCCGGTTGATCAGGGCCGCATGACCCGGATCGTCCTCGACGAGTAATACATTATATTCAGGCTGGTTGCGCATATTGCTACGCCTGCTTGTTATCCCAGTGTACATATGTGTAGGCGGTTTATCGGCATGCTCCCCATTAACCTAAGATAATACTTTTAACCTCGGCGGCTTGCCGATCGCTATTTTCCACTATGCCCACAAGGGTATCCTGGTCCATTTCCAGCTGATCGAGCATGGCTGCCAGCCTGGGGTCCGAATCGATGTCCACCGTGGCCTCGATTTCGACCATCAGATTGGCCATCGCCAGCATCATCGCCGCCTGCAGGTTGTCCTGCGCCAACCGGTACTGGTGATGACAACGCGCCAGCTCGGCAAGCTCCCGCGGGAGTCCCCAGGCTTCGATCAGCAGGGCGCCGACCTCGGCGTGATCGAAACCCAGCAATTCACGCTCGGCTTGGTCGCGCAGCTGGTGCTTGTCCTCGATTTGCCGCGCAATTGCTCCGGCAAGCTCGGCATCCTGTTGATAAATAACGAGAATTCCCAGGTCGTGGAGCATGCCCGCGAGAAACAGGATTTCCGGATTGAAGCCGCCCACCGATCTCGCGAGCTGGCGCGCGGTGAGGCCGCAACGCAAGCTATGCAACCAGAATTCGTCGATATTGACGCCCCTGTAATTCAACGCATTCATCGAACCGACAACCGAGGTAGCCAGCACCAGGTTGCGCAAATCCAGCTCACCAATGATGCCGACCGCCGAGCCGACGGTTTCGATTTCTCGCGGGAAACTGTAGTAGGAACTGTTGGCAATGCGCAGCACGCGCGCGCTCAACGAAGGGTCGTAGCCGACGATTTTGGCTACCTGCTCGCGCGTATGGTCCGGGTCGTCGATCACCTGCTGCAATCGGAGATATATCTCCGGCAGGCTGATTAACTGCAGTACGTTTTCGACCAGCGACTGCGCTGTGGTTATTCTGGCACCGTTATCCATGGCGGTTAACCCGGGTTGTCACTTGTAACAGAGTATAGCCGGGATACGGAGAAAGGAGCGGCAGACGAACAATCCACAGACGACGGCAAGGCCTAGCGCCAGGGATTCTGGTTCCAGGCCAGCCAGTAAAAACCGAGATCCTGCATCAGCGCCTCGAATTTTGAAAAATCCATCGGTTTAACCACGTAACTATTGGCGTGGTAATCGTAGGATTGGGCGATATCCTTGTCCGCCGACGATGTCGTCAGGATCACGACCGGGGTCTTGCGGCTGCTGTCATCAGACTTTATACGGCGCAGCACTTCGAGACCGTCGACCTTGGGCAGGCGCAGGTCGAGCAGTACGCAATGCGGGGTGGGATACTTCTCCTCGTCGGTATACTCGCCTTCGCGGAACATGTAATCCAGCGCTTTCTGCCCGTCATCGACATGGTAAATGACGTTCGACACCTTGTGCTGCTCGAAACTGCGCTTAACCATTTCAGCATGGGCGTCATTGTCTTCGACCAACAGCAATTTCAGCGGTTCGCCAACTGCGTCTGCGTTCATAAATTTAGCTTCCTCTCTGGAGTGGTAGCGTAAAACAAAAGCAACATCCCTGTCCATCTCCCTGCGATTCGATCCAGATATTCCCGTTATGGATTTCGATAATTCTCTTAACCAGAGCAAGTCCGACCCCAGTTCCTGGCACCGAGCTGTCCAGCCGATCGAAGAGGCCGAAAACCTTTTCCTGGAAACGCGGCTCGATACCCGGCACGTTGTCACAGACCCGGCACAGGGCTCTGTCGCCCTGTGGCTCGGCGGCTATCTCGACCCGCGGCTCACGTCCGTCAGCAGCAAACTTGATTCCGTTTTCGACCAGGTTATTGATTACTTCACGAACTCGAGCCTGATCGGCATAAACCCTGAGCATGTCATCCGAAATCTCAACCGTCGCGCCACGTTCATCGATCAGGCCCTGCATCATTTGAACGACCTCGCGGCACAGCACGCTTATCGGAAACTCCGTCGGCGGGCTGACCACCCTTCCGACGCGCGACAGTTCCAGCAAATCATCCAGCTGATGGCTCATGGTATCGATTGCGCCCGATATCTTGGCCATATCCTTGTCGACGTTCTCCCGGTTATCGGCGGCAATATCCTTTTGCAAAAGCCCGAGAAAACCGTTCACGGTCACCAGCGGCGATTTCAACTCATGAGACACAGTATAGGTGAAACGCTCCAGTTCCATGTTCTTCTGTTCGAGTTGATTGATAAATTCCTGTTTTTGCTCGTCATTTTGCTCGAGCTGATCGGCCATTCGGTTAAAGGCAGCCGCCAGCTGACCGATTTCATCGGTTCTGACGACATCCTGCGAACGCTGCTTGAAATCGCCCTTACCCAGACGAGTGATAACCACCTGCAGTTTTTCCAACGGCCTCAACATGCGGTCGAGACCGGCATAGATCAACAGGTAGCTGACCAGCAGCGTTAGCAGCAGAATTCCGCCCGACAGGAACAGGGACTCGCGCAAGTCCCGCCAGCCGACGGTCTCGGTGCCGGCAATCGCAGCGCCAACGGCCTGGTTCAAATCGATGCCGGACTGCTCGGCCTTCGACAGCGCAAATTCGGCCTGCTTCGAAGCGGCGGTAAACTGATCGACCGCGTCGAGCATCTTGCGGTAAATCTGCAGGATACTGGCAGAGACCTCGCTTCGGCTCTCCCCACCCTGTTCGTGAATTTCCAGAATCGCGCTGGATTGGCTGATACGCTGTTTCAAACCCGATATATCTTCCTCATGGCCCACGATCGAGCTAGCCTGAACTTTGCGAATTTCCGCAAACAGCTGCAGGTATTGCTGGTGCAGGCTCTTGATCATTTGCAGTTCGCGCAGGTATTTCAGATTGAGACCATCCCAGTCCCGTGCTTCGATACTGCGCCCGATGTCCAGGCTGACCGCTTCCTCGTAGCGATGGAACGCCTGCTCGAAATCGGCCTCGAGATCTGCCTGCTTTTCGTCGATGCGATTAAATCTCTGCCTGGCGGCAATCAGTTCCCTGCCGCTTTGCTCGAGCCGGTCAATGGATTCGCCAATGGCCTTCACCAGTTGCTGCTTGGACGGCTGACCGGTAACGCGTGCACCGTATTGATCCAGACTCTGGCGTATCAGCACCACCGAACCATCGAGCTCATCGATACTGATCAAATCCGGCGTCAGCATGAAACGAAAGTAATTTTGCAACAGCAAGCCGGATCTCGACTCGACATCGCGCAGGCCGCGATTTTCGGGAACCACTTCGTCGAAATAACTGCCGATCGGCAAGCGTCAATGCCAGAACGAAAGCGACCAATCCGACACTGCCGATCGAAAACAGCAGAACTAGCAGCTGTTGTCGCAGCTTCAGCCGCGACAGGATCACTTGTGCTTCGGATTAAATGCTTCCGGCCTCGGGTAACGAGAGGTAAAGTCGAAACGGGTCAGGTCCATGTGGCTGCGGCTGTATTCCTGCGATGCATCGCGCGCAGGATTGAAATCCCAGCCCTGGTAGCGACCGTGACGAAGCGCGGCGTGTACCGCGCGGCGGCGGTCCTGATCGCGGATTACCGTCTGCCGCAGCGTCTCGCTATCCCAGTAGGCCGAGGCCTGATTGCGGAAGTCCTCGAGTTGCGGGTGCTGAACCAGGTTTTCGAGTTCGTCGGGATCGTTTTCGAGATCGAACAGCTGCTCGGGATCTGTACTGCAGGAGATGTACTTGTAGCGCCCTTGCCGAATCATCAGCATCGGCGCGGCGGTGCCCTCGGCGAGATACTCGCTGACGCAGGCGCCGGGATCACTGGCGTCGTCGCCATCGCATAACGGGATCAGCGAACGCCCGTGCAGCGGATCGATCGGTTCGGGGCGGGTCTTGCCAGTGGATTCGGCGGCGATATCGACCAGGGTGGGCAACACATCGACCTGCGCTACCGGGGCCGCGACGCGGCCTGGCTGGTAACGCCCGGGACGGTGCAGAATCATCGGGATCCGATTCGACCATTCACGGAAACTCATCTTGTACCAGAGACCGAACTCACCGAGCATGTCACCGTGATCCGAGGTGAAAAGTATCGTGGTGTTTTCCGCCATACCGCATTCATCCAGCGTTGCACGCAGGCGCCCTAGCCAGGCGTCGATATAGCTGACATTGCCATAATAAGCGCGCCGCGCGTTGATGATTTCCTGGTCGCTGACATCAACCGCGTCGAGCGCTATGACTTTCTCGAGACGCGCGTTGTGCGCATCCTGTTGCGCCGGGCGCGGCACCGAGGGCAAGGCTATATCGACATCTTCATACAGATCCCAGTACTGCTGGCGGGTCGCGTAAGGATCATGCGGATGGATGAAGCTCGCCACCAGGCACAACGGGCGATCGTCTTCCGAGCGCGCATGGTCGTAGATGACGCGCTGCGCCTGGGCACCAACTTCGTCGTCGTAGGCAAGCTGATTGGTGATCGCGGCCACGCCGGCCTGCTTGATACTCGACATATTGTGATACCAGAGGTCGATGCGCTCATGCGGGTTGCGCCAGTCGGGCACCCAGCCAAAATCGGCCGGGTAAATATCGGTGGTGACTCTATCCTCGAATCCGTGCAGCTGGTCCGGGCCGACGAAATGCATCTTGCCGGAAAGACAGGTGCGATAGCCCATCAACCGCAGGTAGTGGGCGAAGGTCGGCATGGTCGCCGGCATGTAGGCGGCGTTGTCATATCCGCCGCAGGCTGAGATATTCTGGCCGGTCATGAAGGCATAGCGCGCCGGCGTGCACAGCGGGCTGGAGCTGTAAGCGGCGTCGAACACCACGCCCTCGTCGGCGAGCCGGTCGACGTTAGGGCTCTTGACCGCGGGATTACGGTAACAGCCAAGCGCCAACGCGCTTAGCTGGTCGGCCATTACGACGAGAATATTCTGCATCTGCGATTCGCCTGGTTGAGCTCCCTGTTTATAGCAGGTTTTTGCCGTCGAATACGACCAGTTCGAGACTGCCGGTATCGATTTCGTCAATACAACCAAGGTTGACGCGACAGCTTCCCGGCGCGCGCACGGTTTCGTTGTGCGTGTAAATGCCGCAATGCTTGCAGAAATAGTGTTTGGCGATTGCCGTGTCGAACTGGTAGAGCCCGATGTCCTCCGGATTGGCATCGATATGCAGCCTGTCCAGCGGAATTACCTCGGTACTCATCATGGCGCCCTTGCGGCGGCAAATCGAACAGCTGCAACGCAGGCCCTGGTTTATTTCCTCGCCATCGTAGGAAAATTTGATGGCGCCGCAGTGGCAGCTGCCCTCGTAATGTCGAGTCATGACTCCTCCTCGTTGTATTGTTATCCCGGGCCAGGGGATTTATTAAGGAATCTCTGCAAAACTCAAAATCCAGAGTCATTGCGAGCGGGGCCCAGCCCGTGAGCGAAGCGAACGCATTGGCTGAAGCGAAGCAATCTTTATGTTGAATTTCAAATACTTAAAGATTGCTTCGTCGCTGCGCTCCTTTATGCCCAGTGGGTATCGCAATGACGAGTTTTGCAGAGATTCCTAAACTGTCAGCATTTCAAAATCCCGGCGTATCGCCCCATCGAGTTCCCGGTGGCCGCTTACGCGGGAATGACCAATTAATCGCCCTTTCAATAATTCGTTGCTCCGGACCGGCAACTGCGCGAGGACCATCGCCCGGCTTTACACTGTCCCCTGTTTTACCGCGGTGAACAGAAACCGGTTTACGCAAAAGAAATATGCATCTTCTTCGATGAGCTTGTCAATGCCCGCCAGCCACTCGTCGGACTCCGCCTGCGAGATCAAATCGCGTCGCCGCGCGACGTTGGCATAGGTCTCCAGCATATTGGCAGAAAAGCTGTTTTCGCAGTAACTCGAGTTGAGGATCGGAATCGCCTCTACCTGCAATGCGCCGAAGCCGAGACCCTGCAGTAGCGGCCGCAGCCGCTTCGGCAAATTCGGATTGACCAGGGCAACATCCCAGGCAGCAAAAATCCGCTGCGTCAGGGCCTGGTCCTGACTGTTCAGAATCGTCCCGCTCCAGTCGGTTTCGAGCACCGCGATACGCCCGCCCGGTTTCAACACGCGATGCAGCTGGCCCAGTGCCCGCTCCAGGTTTTCGACGTATAACAGAGTCTGGGTGCAGCTTAACGCATCGAAGCTGGCGTCCTCGAAAGGCAGGCTTTCGATGTTGCCCTGCTGCAGCCCCACCTGCGGCATATCGGAACAACGCTGGTGGGCGCGCTCGAGCATGTCCTCGCTGAAGTCGATACCCTCGGCGCGGCCGCTTTCGCCGACGGCCAGGGCCATCTGTTCGAGCAGCAACCCGGTACCGCATCCCGCATCGAGCACGCTTTCTCCGCGCCCGAGTGCCATCGCGCTCAGGGTGCGCAAACGCTGGTTGACGATTTCCGGGGTCTGGTAACTGCGGTCGACCAGCGAGGCGGCTTTTTTATCGTATTTTTCCATTGTGGCAGCAGCAGGTATCAGCCGCCGGCTTCGAGCGCCAGCCTGAGTCCCTGCTTGTTGTACTCGGCGGCCTTGTCGGGCTGCTGCAGCTGTTGCTCGAACAGCTCGGCGAGCGCAAGACAGGCCGCCGGGGTAGCGCGAGCGCCGATACTGGCCTCGAAATAGCCCTGCGCCTTGCCCCACAGCCGCGCCCGCATCGAAATACGCCCGAGTGCCAGCAGCAGGTTTTCGTTGTGGCCGAAATCGTCGAGCCATTTCTCGGCGCGCGCCAGCTGAGCATTCGCGTCGCCGGCTTCGAAACGGCCGTAAACCTCGATCAGCGAATCATCCCACTGGCGCTCGAGCGACTTCAGCAGCAACTGCTCGGCGCTGTTGCTATACCAGCGCTGACGCGCCAGCATGTCGAGATAAAAACGCATCATCGCGGTATCGGCCTGCAGCGATTTCGGTAATCCGCCCCAGGCTTTTTCGAAATCCGACTGGCTGCCGGTGGCGTTCTCGAGGGCGCCACAGTAACCGGCCAGCTCCATTTCGCGGAGACGCTTTTCCTTGACCAGCTTCTTGCGCCGCACGTCGGGCAGAATTTTGACCAGCGCGCTCCAGTCCTCGAGCTCGAAATAGGCGCGCGCCAGCAGCATGGTGACGTAATCGTGACGCGGCGCGATGCTGTGCAGGTGGCTCAGGGTCGCCAGCGCCTGCTCGGTTTGCTGGTGCGCGAGCTGCAGCTCGGCCTGGGTGACGCCGATCGCCAGCTCGGCGTCCGGGTTGGCCTCGTGTGCCGCGGAAAGGTAATTGTCGCGGGCGTCGTGCTTGCCCTGCAACTGTGCCGCGCGCGCGGCGGAAAGATAGTGCACCAGCGGACTATCGCTGTAATCGACTAACCGCATCAGGTGATTTTCGGCCTGTTCGAAACGCCCTTCGGCGAGATCGATCAGCCCCTGGTTGAGCTGCCGCCGCGCCTTGCCATAGCGACGATTTAGCGACTGCCGCTGCATGGCCGACGGCATGCGCAAAATGCCGCGCACGAACCTGACCAGGTAATACAGGGCGACCGTGAACACGATCAACGCCGCCAGCGCCGCGGCGAGACTGGTTTCGACCTCCCAACCGCGGTATCGCAGCAGCACCGCGCCGGGGTCGTCGCGCACCAGCAGTACCGCGCCAAGTATCACGATGACCAGGATAAGCAGTTTGACGAAAAATCTAATCATTACCCGCCTCCGAAGCTTGCGGCGCATTTTCGCGCTGGCTCAAGATGCGCTGCAATTCGCGCAGCGAAGCATTGATGTCGGGCTTTTCCGGTTTTAGCTGCATTTTTTGCAGGTTTTGCAACTGTTGCATGAAATCGTGATTGGCGGCGTTATCCGGATCGTAAAACTCGCGGAACAGCCGCAGACTCTGTTCAATCAGCTGCGCGTACTGAAAAGCATCCCGATCAAGCACCGCCCAGCGCGCCAGCTTGAGGTTGTCTTCGAGGGTTTCACTGACGTTGGCGACATTGGCTTCGACCCGGCTAGGCTCGGCGTCCTCATAGCGGATGGTGACCAGCGAATCGACGAAACTGTCGATCTTATCGAGCCAGTTCTGCGTCTCCGGCGCCGGCACCGGTTCGGCCTCCTTGACGCGCACCGCGAAACCAGGCTCGAGCGAGCGCACCTGGCGCGCCAGCTGCGCCAGAATCAGGGTCATGCCCACCAGGTCGGCGCGCTTGCGGGTTTTCAGGTCGGCGATTTCCTCGCTGATCATGACCCGCACCGGCAGCAGCCCCGGATCGCCGGTGAGCGCGATCTTGTCGCTGGCCGCCTGCAGGGTGATCGCCGCGCCTTCGAAATCATCCTGCAGGATCAGCTTGTGCTGCGCGACCCGCATCAGGTACTCGACCTCGGCAAGCTGCCAGTCATTCTTGTCGCGGCCGTATAGTTCGTAGAGTTTTTCACTGGATTCGCGCAGGCTCTGCTGACCGAGCCCAAGCTCGTCGATTTTCCTGCCGAGACCGCCGATGTCCGTCTTCAGCGGCGTCAGACTGGCGTCGAGACGGCTATTGCTGGCGCGGGCTTCTAACTGCTGACGCAAGTCGGCGATGGTGTCGCGGTTGGCCTGCTGCAGTTGTTGCTGCTGCCACCAGTAATAACCGGCCGCCCCGGCCAGGGCCAGGATTAGCAGGAAATTGAACAGGCCGAACCACGAGCGGCGCGGCCGTGGCGGCGCGTTGGCGGCAGGTTTGGTTTCAGCTTCGAGACCGGATTCGGAAACGGCGGCGTTGTCTGTTTCCGCAGCGGATTCGGAAATGGCGGCATCTTCGGACTCCGCGCTGGACTCGATCTCGGAGTCGCCCTCGAATTCGACGTCAGGCTGCGATGGTTCCTGCTGACTGAACTCGACGGCATCCTCGGTATCGACGATCACTATTTCCCTGTTTTCTTCCGTTTCGCTGGATGAATCTTTTTTACTCATATGCTGGTTTATGCCGGGGTTTATTACCGAGAAGTACCGCCGTGGTTTATTGCCGATCCGACCACTCGCAAATCGTTTGCCTTATTCCGTCGTCGCTCGCAGCAGAGGCGATGATGATGGGCGCATTATGTCCCAGTTTCAGCGCCGATTCACGCATTCTTTCGCTGATCAAAAGCCACGGGGTCTTGAGCAGGCGCGCGGCCGCGGGCGTATCGACCAGTTCAAACAGGTTGTGCATGCCCTCGTTACTGGTCAGAATCACCAGCGTCGGGAAATGCGGCGCCACCAGCCGATTGAATGCCGCCGGATCGGGCGCCGGCAACGCGCGCCGGTAAACCTCGCAATACTCGACCCGCGCCCCGCGCGCGGCGAGCTCGTCGCCGAGCAGGTTACGGCCCTGCTGCCCGCGCAGGATCAGGATGCGCTTATCCGTCACCTGTCGCAAGGCGGCGGCTTCGAGCAGGGCCTCGCTATTATAGGGTTCGCTGGAAATCAGTCTCGCGCCGGCATCGCCGATGCGCTCGATCAGCGCCGAACGCGTCGCCGAACCAATCACACCCAGCTGCGCCACCGCCGACAGTTGCGCACCTCCGAAGCGGTCGAAGGCGCCGTCGACGGCGTTGCGGCTGACGAATAACAGGATATCGTAAGCGGACAGGTCACCCGCCGGCGCGCCAGTCTCGAGCGCTTGAATTTCAATCACCGGGAACGACAGTACGCACGCGCCGTCGGCTTCGAGCATTGCGCTGAGCGCCGCCTGCTGGTGCGCCGGCCTGGTGTTGAGGATTATCTGCCGCTTAGCTTGCATCACTCAGCCGCGGTCGCCTACTCCATCAGCTGCTCGAGGATGCGGTCGGCGCCCTGCGCCAGCAATTGCCGTGCGAGATCGACTCCGAGGTCATGCGCCTGGCCGCTGTGACCGCGCACCTCGGCGCGCAGAATCTCGCTGCCGTCGGGTTCGCCGACCAGGCCTCGAACAAACAGCTGATCCCCTTCGAGCACCGCGTAACCCGCGATCGGCACCTGGCAGCCGCCGTTCAGGGTTTGATTGAGCGCGCGTTCGGCGGTGATCCGCAGCGTGGTTTCGGCATGCGCCAGCGGCGCAATCAGCTCGCGCAATTCGTCGTCGTCGCTGCGAATCTCGATACCGAGTACGCCCTGACCGATGGCCGGCAGGCATTCCTCGGGCTCGATCGCGGCGCGGATGCGTTCACTGAATCCGAGACGCTGCAGGCCCGAGGCGGCGAGAATGATGGCGTCGAATTCGCCGGCGTCGAGCTTGGCCAGGCGGGTGTTGACATTACCGCGCAACCAGTCGACTTCGAGCTGCGGGTAACGTTCGCGTATCTGCGTCTGACGGCGCAGGCTCGAGGTGCCGACCAGGCTACCGGCGGGCATCGCCGCCAGGCTGTCGTAAGTATTGGAGACAAAGGCGTCGCGCGGGTCTTCACGCTCCATCACCAGCGCCAGTTCGAGGCCGTCGGGAAACTGTACCGGCACGTCCTTGAGCGAATGCACGGCGAGATCGGCGCGACCGTCGAGCAAACCGGCCTCGAGCTCCTTGACGAACAGGCCCTTACCGCCGACCTTGGCCAGCGGCGCATCGAGCAGCTTGTCGCCTCGGGTTTTCATCGTCAGCAACGAAACCTCGAGCTGCGGGTGCAGCGCTTCGAGGCGCGCCTTCACGTGTTCGGCCTGCCACAGCGCCAGCGGGCTACCGCGGGTGGCAATTCGGAGTTCGGTTCTGGTGTTTGTCATTTACAGGTTCTTGATGATTTTTCGGACTCCCGGCAAATGCCGGCGACTGACCTCGAGGGTATCGTCGACATCGCGGAAGGTGACATGGTGGCCATCGTTATCGGACTGCATGCCGGCAAGCCACGCCAGGCTGACCAGCGCGTTGCGATGGATTCGATAAAAGCGATCGCCGAATTCGGTTTCGAGGCTCTTGAGCGCATCCTCGATCAACACCTCGCCCTCGGTGTGGCGCACGGTGACATATTTCTGCTCGGCGTGAAAGTAAAAAATATTCTCGATCGGCACCAGCACCAGGCTGCCGCGCACGCGCGCGCAAATGTGCTGGCGGGCTTCCAGGCCGGAGAGCAGGTCGCCGCTTTTCGAAGCCTGCGCGCGGGTCGGACGGATGGCGGCATCCATCGCCGCCTGCAGGCGATCCTGTTTCACCGGTTTGAGCAGGTAATCGACGGCGTGGGTTTCGAAGGCCTCGAGCGCGTGATCGGAAAACGCGGTGGTAAAGACCACCGCCGGCGGCTCGTCGAGCCTGGCGATATGCCGCGCCGCCTCGATGCCGTCCATGCCCGGCATACGGATATCCAGCAGCACGATATCGGGCTCCAGGCTTTGCGCCATGCCGAGTGCTTCCAGCCCGTTGACCGCTTCGCCGACCAGCTCGTGTTCTTTCAATTCGCCAACCATGCGCGCCAGGCGATCGCGCGCCGGTTTTTCATCGTCGACAATCAGTATCTTCACGCAGCCTCCGTCGTCGGAATGGTTAATGTAACAGTATAGCGCGACTCGGTCTCGGATAACTCCATCGAGGCCGCGCCGCCAAACGCCAGCGCGAGGCGTTCTTTTATGTTGTCGACCGCCATCTGATTACCTTTACGATCGCTCGCATGCTGATTGGTCACAACCGGATTGGAAACCGAGATGGTAATCGCAGAATCGTTGTCGTCAATGGCCAGTTCGATCGAACCGCCGCCGGGCAGCGGTTCGATACCATGGTATATAGCGTTTTCGACCAGCGGCTGCAGCGTCAGCGCAGGCAACTTGAGCGACGGTTCGACGGCCGGCATCTTCCACTGAACCTCGAGCCGCTCACCAAGGCGCAGCGCTTCCAGGTCGATATAGCTGCGCGTCAGTTCGAGCTCCTGCTGCAGCGAAATGCTGGATTCGGCGGCGAGGCTGGCGCGAAACAGATCGGAAAGGTTTTCGATCGCCTGCTCGGCGAGGTCGGGCTGGTCGTGGGTCAGGCTGGCGATGGTGTTCATGCTGTTGAACAGAAAATGCGGGCGAATGCGCGCCTGCAGCGCCTGCAAGCGCGCCTGCGCCTGCACCTTGAGGCGCATGTCGGATTCGTAGTGCAGGTAGAAATAGCGCAGCGCGAGACCTACCAGAATGACCGCGATAGAGAGGTTGCGCGTCAGCGTGAAACCCGCGTCGCGCGCGGTTGGACCGTAGTTCATCATGCTGCCGAGCACGAGGCTCAGAAAACTGACCAGCAAGGTCATCAATATCGCGACCGCGAATACCACTATGGTGGTGCGCAGGTGGTCGCCAAGCCAGTTCTGGCGCCTGAGCAGGCACAGCGTCGCGGCCGTGGTCAGGCCGACCCAGAGCATCGCCACCGAAATCAACGCGATATGGACGAACAGGCTGCCGCTGCCGTAACTGACCAGCGCAAACATGATCGCCAGCAGCTGCACCACCAGCAACAGACGCAGGAAAACGTCGCCGTCGCAGAAGTCGGGCAGGTAAGTCGTGTTTTCGGAGCCGGGTATACTTTTTTCCGGATTATCTGGCATAAAGAGTTGATTTGTTCGCCTTGCACTGCAAGCATACAACAATATATAGCGCAATGTGTCGCCGTATTCAGCGTGTCCTGGCAAAGCCGAAAGAACCGAAACCAATGAGCAAAGACGATTCCCGCATGTGGGGCGGGCGATTCAATGAACCCACCGATGAATTCGTACAGGCCTTTACCGCCTCGGTCGGTTTCGACCACCGCCTTGCGCATGCCGATATCGAGGGTTCGCGCGCGCACGCGATGATGCTCAAGCACATCGGCGTGCTCAACTCCGACGAGTTGACCGCGATTAAATACGGGCTGCAGCAAATCCGCGAGGAAATCGACAACGGCAGTTTCGAATGGTCGGTGGCGCTCGAGGACGTACACATGAACATCGAGGCGCGCCTGACCGCGCTGATTGGCGACGCCGGCAAGAAACTGCACACCGGGCGCTCGCGCAACGACCAGGTTGCGACCGATATCCGGCTCTACCTGCGCGACCAGATCGCGCACTGCCGCGAAGGCATCCGCGCCTTCCAGCACGGGTTGCTCGATCTTGCCGAGCGCGAGGCGCATACCATCCTGCCCGGCTTCACCCACTTGCAGGTGGCGCAGCCGGTGAGTTTCGGCCATCACATGCTGGCCTGGTTCGAAATGCTCGAACGCGACCACGGCCGCCTCGGCGACTGCGCCGCGCGCATGAACCAGATGCCGCTGGGCGCGGCCGCGCTGGCGGGGACCTCTTACGAACTCGACCGTGAATTCACCGCCGACATTCTCGGCTTCGACACGCCCTGCCGCAACTCGATCGACGCGGTCTCGGATCGCGACTTCGCGATCGAGTTTTGCGCCGCCGCCGCGATCTGCATGACGCATTTGTCGCGCATGGCGGAGGAGCTGGTGCTTTGGTCGAGCGCGCAATTCGATTTCATTCGACTGCCCGACCGCTACTGCACCGGCTCGTCGATCATGCCGCAAAAGAAAAACCCCGACGTCGCCGAGCTGGTGCGCGGCAAGGCCGGGCGCTCGGTTGGGCACCTGATGAACATGCTGGTGCTGATGAAGGGGCAACCGCTGTCTTATAACAAGGACAACCAGGAAGACAAGGAGCCGCTGTTCGATACGCTCGACACGCTGATCGGCAGCCTGCGCGCCTTCGCCGACATGGTGCCCGCGCTCGAGGTCAACAAGGAAAAGATGTACCAGGCCGCGAAGCAGGGCTACGCCACCGCAACCGACCTCGCCGACTACCTGGTGAAGAAAGGCGCGGCGTTCCGCGACGCGCACGAAGTGGTCGGCAACGCGGTCGCCTTCGCCATCGAGCAGGGCAAGGACCTGAGCGAATGCTCGCTAGCGGAGCTACAGCAGTTCGACGCCAGCATCGAAGACGACGTGTTCGAAGTGCTGACGCTGGAGGGCTCGCTCAACGCGCGCAACATCACCGGCGGCACCGCACCCGAACAGGTGCTGTTCCAGGTCAACGCCGGGCGGGAAATGATCAGGGATTGAGCAGACCCCGGCTCGGGGGCCGGGGTGACTACTCCTGGGTCATTCCCGCGCACGCCTGCGCGGCCCGGCGGGAATCTTGTAACGCGCCGCCATTTCAAGATCCCGGCTCGGGGGCCGGGATGACGGTTTAAGGAATCACCCCAGGATTTTTTCCAGCCACTCGGCGATGTGGAATATCTCCTGCTCGGAAACGCTGTGCGGCATACCCTTGTATTCGTGCCATTCGACCTTGTAAGCAGACTTTTCCAGCTTCTTGAGCGAACGGTAAGCCAGGTTGACGGGAATGACCGGGTCCGCCGTGCCGTGCGCCAGCAGGATCGGAATGTCGGCATTGGCTTCCGATTTTTCGCTTTCCAGCGCGTCCTCCAGCGGCAGGTATGTCGACAAGGCGATAATGCCCGCGAGACGTTTCGAATAGCGCAGGCCAGCCTGCAACGCGATCACCCCGCCCTGCGAAAAGCCCGCCAGCACGACGCGCTCGGGCGCGATGCCGCCGGCGATCTCGGCGTCGACCATAGCGTCGAGCAGCCCGGCCGAAGCGCGAATGCCCTTTTCATCGGGCTCGTTGCCGATATCCGCGGTGCGAATGTCGTACCAGGCGCGCATCACGAACCCCTGGTTGATGGTGACCGGCATCATCGGCGCATGCGGAAAGACGAAGCGAATGTTGAGCCCGGGATCGAGGCGCAGCTCGGGAATGATGGGCTCGAAGTCGTGCCCGTCGGCGCCGAGGCCATGCAGCCAGATGACGCAGGCATCGGGCGCGTGCACGCCGGTCTCGATTACCAGGGGTTCGTCAGCCATAACGGGTCTCGTTCAAATCAAAGGCCGGATTATAGCGGCGGTTGCTAACAGCTTCACCTTAAAAAGGAGTAAATTTTCCTTATAGCGACACTTGGTCAAGCGGGCTTTTCACCACCAGGCCAGGCTGGTTGAGAACATGCGTATAAATCATCGTAGTCGATACGTCAGCGTGCCCAAGCAACTCCTGAACCGTACGAATATCATAGCCATTCTCGAGCAGATGGGTCGCAAAGGAATGGCGTAACGCATGGCAGTTTACCTTTTTCAGGATTTTCGCCTTGATGGCCGCCTGGCGAATATGTTTCTGTAGGCCGTTTTCGTGCAAATGATGCCGACGCCTGATACCCGAGCGAGGGTCTTTCGACAGCCTCGCGGCCGGGAAAACATACTGCCAGCCAAGCTCCGCCTCCGCAGTCGGATACTTGCGTGACAAGGCTTCAGGTAAAAATACCCGTCCATTGCCTCGCTCAAGATCCGAGGAATGCAACACACGCACCTTATCGATTTGCTGCTGAAGACCTTCCCGGCTCACATCGGGAATCGGAACCACCCTATCTTTCTTGCCTTTGGTGTTGCGCACCAGAATTTGCCGATACCCGAAATCGACATCGAGCACCCGCAAGCGCACGCACTCCATAAGCCTCAATCCGCAACCATACAATAGACCCGCCATCAGGAGATGCGTCGGACTGTGGATTTGATTCAGCAATGCCGCAACCTCGTTTCGCGTCAAAACAGTCGGCAAGCGCCGCTGCTTTTTCGAACGCACAAATTCAATGTGTTCACTTGTTTCCCGCTGCAACACCTGACGATAAAAAAATATCAATGCGTTTAAAGCCTGGCTTTGTGTACTGCCTGAGACGTTCCTCCGGGTTACAAGGTGCTCAACGAACGCTGCGATATGAGACTCGTCCAGATTTGCCGGATCCCGCATATCATGAAACGCGATGTAGCGACATAACCAGTTCAGATATACCTGCTCCGTACGTATAGAATATTGGCGAACGCGAATCTGGGTAACAATAGCCTCGACATGTTGGGGGAACTTTCGTCCTATGCGATTAACTAATGAAGCTTCCCGAGCTCTATCGGGCTCGGCTTTAGCATCTCCCTGGGGACTCGTATATTGGCTATAAGCCCTTGCAAGTGTCACGTGGTCGTCAGCCAGCGTTTTCGCTGACGTAAACCAGTCCTCCCAGGCAAACTCCCGCACCCAGGGCTCATCAACCATTTCGACGAACAGTATTTGAAGCGCCTGAACAACCTGTTGAAACTGCCAATCCTGCAAGCTGGTGTTGCATCCCATGTCACGCAAATAGCCTTCTACCTGCGCGGATGTGTGATCTTCAAGCGCAATACCCTCAAAGGCCTTCAGATAGTTCTCGGCATGCCGTACATACCAGCGCAATGCCGAATCGCGGACTTTGTAAAGCCTGGAGAGTGCGATATATTTGTCCCAAAATCGGGGACTTGAGGGATCGTTCATGTGCTACTCCATTAGCCAAAACAGAAATAAAGCCCATCCTGAGCTCGGTAAAGATTATGCAGAAACAACTACAGACATTCAATCCATACCCCCGGTTCTGTCTTTTACCCCAAAAGACAGACTCCACCTACAACAGCACAGTTTCTGTCTAAATCACTGTTATGCATAAAGGAGATAGTAGTGCCAATAACGTGGAATGACCTGACAGTCAGTTTTAAGCATTTAGATCGCTCTAAACT
>Ga0224508_10000346_pt1 | contig 46053 bp, 40 predicted proteins | sample SF_Jan12_sed_USG_4_FD_170157 | JGI IMG/M metagenome (GOLD analysis project Ga0224508, IMG submission 170157) | Sediment microbial communities from San Francisco Bay, California, United States - SF_Jan12_sed_USGS_21 | ecosystem: Environmental > Aquatic > Marine > Sediment | place: USA... | reverse complement strand
ACGGTTCTCTACCTGCAACACACCGAGATGTGGAACGTCTCGCGCGATGTGGCGCGCCGGGTCGCGGTGGGCGACATGGTCGAGACCGACGTGTACCAGGTCGTCCAGAACGAGATGTTCCTCTACAGCAAGGCCTATACGGTCGCCACCTCGCAGCCGACCGATCTGGATGTGCAGATCGCGATCCAGACGACGATCGCCGATGCGAGCGTTTTCGGGATCTTCCAAGCCGTGCTGAACAACGATCTGACCGCCGTCGTCACCATGCGCCGCGAGCCGATCTGATCGCATTTTCGATCAGGTAGGTTCCGGGCCTGGCCGGCGGCTGGCAAAGGGAGACAAAACATGTGGCGTGCGAAGTTCGAGGAATTCGCCCGGGACGAGTCCGGTGGCGGCACCATCATGGGCCTCTACTGGTTCATCACCTTGGTCATGATCTGCGGCCTAGCCGTGGATATCACCGACGGCTTCCGCGCCCGCACGATGTTGCAGGCCACGGCCGACGCAACCGCGCTGGCAGGCGCGATCGACTTGCCCGACCGCAATACTGTCGCCGCGGCCGCGGTCACCAATGCCTATGACAACATGCCGCAAGGCGAGAATGGCACGGTGCTGCGCAGCACCGACGTGATTGTCGGCAAATGGGATGGCGCGACCAAGGCGATCGATCAGAACGATCCCGAACCAGACGCGGTGATGGTGACCGTGCATCGGTCCTCGGCCAACGAGAACGCGATGCCGGTTAACTTCCTGCGGATCATCGGGCTATACAATTGGGAGATCACCACCCAGGCGGTGGCGCAGCGCTTCATCCCGGAATGCCTGCGTGACGGACTGATCGCGCGCGAGATCGTCGACATCTCGTCGAACAATGACTTCGTGCGCGAGATTTGCGTCCACGGCCAGCTGGGCGTGGACATGCAGAACGGCAATTACCACGAGCTGGGCGTCACGGTGAGCATGCCGAAACTGGACATGCTGACGATCCCCACCGGCGGGATGGAGAGCAATCCAGGCCTGCCCGAGGCGCTGCGCGAGAACATCCTGGATCCGCGCATGGTCAATCACGTGGACGAGATCATGCGCAGCATGATTGATCAAACGAACACGGTGATCCCTGAATACATTCAGCCGTACATTGATCTAACGGACCCAGATGTATTCCAAATCGTGGACGAGAAGTTCGATCTTTCGACCGCCGTGCCTGGACGCATCTACAAGGTCGAGTGCGCGCCGAACAAGAATGCGCAAATTCCGGCTAATTCGATCGTTGACAGCGTCATCGTCATCGCCGAGTGCGAGATCAAGGTGAACGCCGGCGCCACGATTACGAACACCGTGCTGGGCTCGCTGTCGGGTGGCAATCCCGGTCAGGGCCAGGGCGGGGGCGTGTCAAGCGCCAATATCAATATCGCGGCCAATGTCCAATTGGGCCTGCCGGATAATTGTGCCGATGGCGGCGGCTTGCTGTTGCTGTCGAATGCCACCATCCACACCGCCGCCACGACCTCGATCGACGGGGTGCAGATGGTCGCGGCCGGGGATATCGAACTCGGTGCGCGGGACGAGGGGATCAACGGCATTTCGGCGCAGTCGGGCGGCACCATCAAGCTGACTTCGAACAACCAGTTCGGGCTCTGCGCGGGCGGCGGGCCAAATCTTTTCACGGTTCCCTATTACCGCCTGGTCCTCTGAGGGAGAGACAGAGGACCGAGCATACGGAAGCGGGGGTCTGACGGCGGCGCGGCATGACCGTGGCCGCCGTCAGCTATTTTGGGCGCGTATATTCGGGAGAGCCCTCGTAGATCTGCGTTTCGTCCATCGGCGCGACGCGCAGGATGTTGGTGGTACCCGGCTGGTTGAAGGGCACGCCCGCGGTGACGATGACCCGGTCATCGTCGGTGGCAAGTCCGTCCTCGCGCGCCGCGCGGATCGCGTTTACGACCGCCAGCTTGAATCGGTCCACGCCGGCGCTGATCACGCAGTGCAGGCCCCAGGCCAGGCTGAGGCGCCGCGCGGTTTCCTCGATCGGCGTCAGCGCCAGGATCGGAACGGCGGGGCGTTCGCGCGAGGCCAGAAGCGCGGTTGTGCCGGAATGGGTGAAGCAGCAGATCGCCTTGACGTCGGTCGATTCTGCCACTTCGCGCGCCGCAGCCGTGATCGCGTCCGCAACGGTTTCACGCTCTAGCACCGGGCCGGCGTCGATCGCCCGGCGATAGCTTTCCTCGCGCTCGACCGAGCGCGCGATCGCGTCCATCATCGCCACTGCCTCGACCGGAAAATCTCCGACAGCCGATTCCGCGGACAGCATCACCGCATCCGTTCCCTCGTAGATCGCGTTGGCCACATCGGAGACCTCGGCGCGGGTCGGCACCGGCGAGGTGATCATGCTCTCCAGCATCTGGGTCGCGACGATCACCGGCTTGCCGGCGCGGCGGCATTCCCGGATCATCCGCTTCTGCATCGCGGGCAGTTCCGCCACCGGCATCTCGACCCCCAAATCGCCGCGCGCCACCATGATGCCGTCGACGATGTCGAGAATGTCATCGAAGCGCGCCACGCAGGCCGGTTTCTCGACCTTCACCATGATCGCCGCGTTCCGCTCGCCGACCAACTCGCGTGCCTCGATCACATCCTCGGGCCTTTGAACGAAGCTTAGTGCCAACCAGTCGATCCCCAGACCCAGCACGAATTCCAGATCCAGCCGGTCCTTTTCGGTCAGGGCCGCGAGAGGCAGCACCACGTCGGGCACGTTGACGCCCTTGTTGTTCGAGATCTCGCCCCCCACCACAACATCGCAATCGGCCGACGAGGCATCACAGGCGCGCACGGTCAGACGGAGCTTGCCGTCATTGACCAGAAGGGTCGAGCCCGGCTCCAGCGCGGCGAAGATCTCGGGGTGCGGCAGCTGCACCCTCACCGCGTCGCCCGGCGCCTCGTCCAAGTCGAAGCGGAAACTGCGGCCCGGGATCAGTTCCACCGGGCCGTTGCCGAACCGCCCGACGCGCAGCTTCGGCCCCTGGAGGTCCGCCAGGATGCCGATCGGGCGGCCAACCTGGTGTTCGATTTCGCGAATCGTTGCGTGACGCTGAGCGATGTCTTCATGGGTGCCGTGGCTCATGTTGAGGCGGAAGACATCGACCCCGGCATCGAACAGCTTCAGCAACATCTCGCGCGAGGACGAGGCGGGCCCGACGGTCGCGACGACTTTCACGCTTCTTTCGCGGTGCAACGATAAATTCCTTTGATGATGGCATTTTCCCGCGCCGATCATCGCCTTGTCCCGCGACAGTTGCAAGAAAGCATGGTTGCTGGGCCCCTTGTCTCGGGGACGGCTTGCCCGGTAAAGTCCGCGCTTCCAGTCCTCCCGCAGACCGCCGGACCCGTCCATGAGTACCTTCGAACCTGTCGAGCTTGTCCCTGCCGCCGCGCCCAGTGCGGCTGAGACCGTTCCAGGCTTGCTGCTGATCTGTGATCATGCGCGCAACGCGGTGCCGCCCGAGGTCGGCGAATTGGGCTTGCCGCCCCATGACATGGCGCGCCATATCGCCTGGGACGTGGGCGCGCGCGGGGTGACGCTGGGCCTGGCCCAGCGCCTGGGCGCTCCGGCCGTGCTGTCGACCTTCTCGCGTCTGGTGATCGATCCGAACCGGGGCGAGGACGATCCGACCCTGGTCATGCGCCTCTCTGACGGGTCAATCATCCCGGGCAACCGGCATATTGGCGAGGCCGAGATCGAGCGGCGCAAGCAGGTCTATTTCCGCCCCTATCATGCGGCGATCCGCGACCAGATCGACCGCATCGAGGCGGCGGGTCAAGACCCCGTGCTGGTCTCGATGCACTCGTTTACACCCAATTTCCAGGGCCGGCCCCAACGGGAATGGCATGTGGGGCTATTGTGGGACCAGGACGACCGGCTGCTGCGTCCGATGCTGGACATTATGCGCGGCCAGCCGGATATCTCGGTCGGCGATAACGAGCCCTATTCGGGGCGGCTATTTGGCGATTGCATGTGGACCCACGGCACCAGCCGCGGACTGCCGCATATCCTGATCGAGATCCGCAATGACCTGATCGCCGAGGCGCCGGATCAGGCCCGCTGGGCCCAGCGCCTGGCGCCGGTGATCTGCGAGTCGGTCGCCCGTATGCGCGCCGCGAATGAGCCGGCGGTAGAAGCGGATGCGCCCGATACGGCGGCTTGAGCGGCGCGCGCCGCGCGCCATATTCGAGTGAGGCGATGACCGCCTAGGAGACTCCAATGACAGACTTGAACGAGACCGAAATCCAGGCCGCCGTCTTCCGCCGCCTGCGCGATCATCTGCGTAGCCGCACGGATGTGCAGAATATCGACCTGATGAACCTTTCCGGATTCTGCCGCAACTGCCTCAGCCGTTGGTATCAGGAGGCCGCGGCCGAGCAAGGGGCCGAGATCGGCAAGGCCGATGCCCGCGAGATCGTCTACGGGATGCCCTATGACGATTGGCGCGACAAATACCAGACCGAGGCGACGGCCGAGCAGCAGGCGGCCTTCAAAGCGTCGAATCCCGATCACTGAGCAACATGCCGCTCGTCCCGGAATTCACCGCGCTCTGGCCGACGACGCTGATGCGCCACGCGCTGCCGGGGGCCGAGGCGGCGAACCCGGTCCTGGCCGAGCTGATCGAGGGCATGGACGCGGCCCAGCACGACATGACCGCAGATTATCTGGCGGGCGACCTGTTCGACCATCCCCATCCGGCGCTTGGCTGGCTGAAATCCTGCCTCGACCGGGCGGTGTTGGACTATGCGCGCCATGCGGGCATCGACTATGACCTGGAGTGGCGGTTGCAGGCCTGGCCCAACCTCAACCGGTTCGGCGACTACCACAACCTGCACAACCACCCGCATTCCTGGCTGAGCGGCACCTATTACGTGCAAATGCCGGGTGGCACGGCACGCGAGGGCGGGCGGTCTGATCGCGATCCGAACGCGATCAGCTTTTTCGATCCCCGGCCACAGGCGAACATGCTGGCGATCAAGGGCGACCCCCAGGTCGATCCCGAACACCGGTTGCTGCCGCGGCCAGGCGAGGTGCTGATCTGGCCTGCCTTCCTGCATCACGCCGTGCATGTGAACCTGAGCCAGGAGCCGCGCATCTCGATCTCGTTCAACGTGGTGCTGCGTTGGAAGGACACATACCTGCCGTAGGGCGCGGTTCGCCCTGCCAGATCGCTCACCGGCGGGATAAATCCCGCCCTACGCTCGCCGCAGCCAATCGGCCGCGAACGCCACCCGGTTGGCCCCGGCGAACCGGCGCTGACGGTCAAGCTCCGCCTCGATCCGCGCCAGCCTGCCCTTCGACATGCGGACACCGGGCTGGGGCCAGAAGGCGGTTACATTGAGCAGACCCGCCTCGCGGTCGCATTTCATGTCGATCCGGCCGATCAGGCGGTTCCCCTCCAGGGCCGGAAAGACGTAGTAGCCATATTTTCGTTTATGGGCAGGGACGAAGACCTCGATCTTATAGTTGAAATTGAACAGCCTGAGCGCCCGCTTGCGGTCTCGGAGCGCGGGATCGAAGGGGCTGAGAATGCGCACGCGATCGGGTCCAGGCGGGGCTGCGCGCGCCTGCTCGACGATATCGGGCCGGGCAAAGGCGCGGCGAGGCTTCGAGCCGTCCGCGTTCTCGATCTCCACCTCGATGAGGTCGCCACCGACATGCCGCCCGCACCAATCCGCCGCCTCGGCGGGGCTGACGGAATCCCAAAATGCGGCGACCTCGCCCGAGGTCGCGAACCCCAACCGGTCGAGCGCCGAATTGCAGGCCCAGTCCAGGAAATCAGGCTCCACCGGTTCGCCGGTCCGGTGCGCGGCCGGGATCACCCGCTCGGTCAGATCATAAGCCTTTTGAAAGCCCAGGCGGTGACAGATCGCCAGCTCGCCGGTGCGCCAAAGGAATTCGAGCGCGGTCTTCGAGGGATGCCAGTCCCACCACCCGGCGCTGCCGCGCGTCTCGTCGGAACCCACATTGCGCGACATCACCGCGCCCTCGCGGGTCACATGATCGCGGATCTGGTCCAGCATCTCCAGGAACCCCTCGCGGCGCCACTCGGTCCAGCGTTCGCGGATCTTGGCGGCGTCGCGCCGGAACCGCGGCATCCAATAGGGAAAGAACCGGGTCGGGATGATCGAGGCGTCGTGGGTCCAGTTCTCGAACAGGCTTCGGTCGCGTTCCAGCAGCCGCTTCAGATGGCCCGGGCGATAGGTCTGGTTCCGCGCGAACAGGATCATGTCATGGGCCCGGGCGACCGTGTTGATGCTGTCGACCTGGACGAAGCCGATCCGCTCGATCAGCGCGAGCAAATCCGACGCTGACTGCTTCGGGCGCGGATCCTCCGCCAGGCCGTGGCGGGCCAGGAACAGGCTCCGGGCCTGGTCATTCGGGATCAGTGGGCGCGCGGTCATGAGGGCATTGGTATTGCCGCTCCAGCCGCGCGGCAACTGTCAGAGGGCTGTCAAAGCCACATGGATTTGCGCTGAGTCGCCCGCTAGGCTGCGGCAAGAGGGAGACCATGATGAAGCGCAGACTTGCCGCGATCCTGGCCGCTGACCTGGTCGGATATACGCGCCTGATGGGTCAGGACGAGGCCGGTACACTGCGCCGGCTCGGCGACCTGCGCGAGAGGGTGCTGCGGCCGATGATCGACAGCCATGGCGGACGCATCGTCAAGCTGATGGGCGATGGCATGCTGGTCGAATTCTCCAGCATCGTCGACGCGGTCAATTGCGCTCTGGCGTGGCAGGACCACACCGAAGCCGTCGTCGAGGGCGACGGCGCCCTGCGCTTCCGCATCGGCATCAACCTCGGCGGCGTGGTTGTCGAGGGGGACGACATCTACGGTGACGGGGTGAACATCGCGTCGCGGCTGGAAGGGATCGCCGATCCCGGCGGCATCTGCCTCTCGGAGGACGCGTTCCGCCAGGCGCGCGGCAAGACCGAGGCGGCCTTCGAGGACATGGGTGAGCAGCAGCTCAAGAACGTGGCCGAGCCGATCCGCGTCCACCAGGTCCGCCGCGGCACCCACGAGGACGCGCCCGCGCCCGCGCGCGCAGCGGATCCGGAGAAGCCGTCAATCGCCGTCCTCGCCTTCGCCAATATGAGCGGCAATCCGGAGCAGGAGGTCTTTAGCGACGGAATCGCCGAGGATATCATCACCCAGCTCTCGCGGTTCCGGACGCTGTTCGTGATCGCCCGCAACTCGTCCTTCGCATTCAAGGATCAGGCCGTCGACGTGAAGGAGATCGGGCGAAATCTCGGCGTCCAATACGTCGTCGAGGGCAGCGTGCGCCGCGCCGGGAGCCGGGTCCGGATCAGCGCGCAGCTCGTCGAGGCCAAGACCGGCAACCACCTCTGGGCCGAGCGCTATGACAGGGATCTCGAGGACATTTTCGCGGTCCACGACGAGGTCACCCGCAGCATCGTCGCGGTTCTGCCTGGAAGAGTTCAGGAGGATGTGGCAAGCCGCGCATCGCGTAAGCCGACAGACAACATGAAGGCGTACGAGTTGATGCTGCGCGCCAAGGCGCTGCGCGACGGGTTGAATGCCGAAGATATGGCGAAGGCACGAAGCCTGCTCGAACGGGCAATTGAGATCGATCCAGGCTATGCCCGCGCCTACATGTATCTGGCCGATACCTATGTCGTGGATCTGTGGCTGGGCCTTGCGAACGAGGAGGCCTCGGGCATGTCGCTCCAGCTTTCACGCCGTGGCGCCGCGCTCGACAACAACGACCCCTATATCCAGGATCAGCTCGGCTTCGCGTATCTTTGCGAGGGTCTCTGGGACGATGCGGAGGCCCAGTTCCAGAAGACCCTGTCGAAGATCGCCAACGAGGCGGAGTCCATGGCCTGGTGCGGCTATGGCTTCATGCTGTTGGGCCAGCACGAGAAAGCCCGCGAGGTGATCGCCGAGGCAATGCGGCTCGATCCGCTTCACCCGCCGGCGCTCGACTGGATCATGGGCCAGGTCCGCTATTTCGAGCGGCGCTATGACGAGGTGATCCGGTTCCTGATCGGCGAGGCGCTGCTGAACTCGCTGGCCCATGCCTTCCTTGCGGCGGCCTATGCGCATCTGGGCCGGGCGCGCGAGGCCGGATCGGCACTGCAGGCGTTCATCGAGGCACGCGAGCGCGAATACGCCAGCCGGGGCGTCGCCGCGTCCGAGCGCACGGTTGGCGGGCTCATGGGCAGCTATCGGCACATGTGGCGCGATACGGCCGATTGGGACCATCTGGCCGAGGGTCTGCGCAAAGCGGGTCTGCCGGGCTAGGCGAGTGTTTCAGGCGATCACACTCCGGTGTGGAGCTTTGATTTGCACGCGCTGCTCTGGTTCGATCAACCTGCTCGGACAGGGGTTCCGTGCGGAATGCCCGTTCCGGCACGGACAGACGATCGAACATCTCGCAACCGACCAGGGAGCCTCCTCATGAAAAAGACCTTATGGACCGCAGCGCTCGCCGCCGGATTTCTCGGCATCGCTCCGGCCGCTCAAGCCGGATCGGATTGCGATCCCGGCAAGGACGGTGCCGCGCTGACTTTCGAGGAGGCGCAAACGGTCTATGACTGCATCGCCGACGGCCTGCATAAAGGCTACATGAAGGGCAAGAAGCGCTGGATCCCCGAGGAATACGTCTCGGACTACCGTAACTGGACCATCGCAAACACCCTGCCGGCCAATCCGGGCTTCCATGGCGGGCGGTTCCTGCTGACCTGGGTCAACGCGGCCGGGGCCGAGGAATACCTGAAATACAAGGACGAGGATGTACACATCCCCGCCGGCACGGTGATCGCCAAGGAGAGCTTCGCGGTGACCGAGAAGGGCAAGGTCAAGAAGGGCCCGCTGTTCATCATGGAGAAGGTTGCCGCCGGCAAGTCGCCCGAGACCGACGACTGGTACTACATGATGGTCGCCCCGAACGGCGCGCCCCAGGCCGTGCCCGTGATCAAGGCCTGCTCGGAATGCCACCAGGGCAATTTCGGCCATCAGGGCGGCCTGGGCTATCCGGCCGAGGACGTGCGTATTCCGCAGTAAGCGGCCTAGACGAACGATCTGAGCCAATCGCGGCGCGCTGGAGACCCCAGCGCGCCGTTTTCTATTCTTTATCTTGACGCCTCTCGCCCGCCGCAGGATCGTGCCGGGCGCCCATCCCGGAACAGAAACACCATCGATGACCCGAGACCTGGAAACCGAGTTCCTGACGCTGCACGAATTCGTTGCCGCCGCTCATGCGCGGCTCGATGCCAATGGCTGGGACTATCTGATCGGCGCCGCCGAGACCGAGACCACCGCGGCGCGTAATCGCCGGGCGTTGGATTCCATCGCGCTGAGGCCCCGGGTGCTGATCGATGTGAGCGACGTGGATACGGCTCACACATTCCTGGGCCGGGCCCAGCGCCTGCCGATCCTGCTGGCGCCGGTGGGCGGGCTCGAGACATTCGATCCGGAGGGCGCGGTGGCCGCCGCCCGGGCCGCGGGCGATTTCGGGGTTCCGGCCATGGTCAGCTCGGTCTCGCAGCGCACCAAGGCCGAGGTGCGCGCGGCCAGTGATCACCAGGCCTTCTTCCAGCTCTATGTGCGCGGCGGCGGACGGTTCATCGAGGAGCATGTGGAGCAGGCGATCGAGGCGGGACTGGACGGCTTTTGCCTGACCGTCGACACGGCGCATTACTCGCGGCGCGAGCGCGACATCGTCAAGCGGTTCCAAAAACCCTGGCGCCGGGGCATCGATCTGGATGCTTACGAATATCAGAAGGGGCTCACCTGGGATGACGTCGCGCGCATCCGAAAGGCCTACGACATTCCGCTGATCCTCAAAGGCGTCGCCACTGCCGAGGATGCCCGCATCGCCGCCGATCACGGGGTCGAGGTGGTCTATGTCTCGAACCATGGGGGCCGGCAATTGGACCACGGCCGGGGCGCGATGGAGGTTCTGCCAGAGGTCGTCGAGGCGGTTGGCGGCAAGGTCACGATCGTCGTCGATGGCGGCTTCTACCGGGGAACCGACATTGTGAAAGCGATCGCGATGGGCGCCGACGCGGTCGGGCTGGGGCGGCTCTATTGCTATGGCCTGGCCGCGGCCGGTCCGCCTGGTGTGGTCCGCCTGCTCGAGATTCTCGAACACGAGGTCCAGACGGCGATGGGGCTTTTGGGGGTTGCGCGGCTTGCCGATCTTGACGCGATCTATCTGCATCATGGGGCGCCGCAAGTCACGGCGCCTACCGTTCTCAGCGCGTTTCCGCTGCTCGATATCTAGTCAAGAAAAGAGGGGGTGCCGGGCGAGTGTGGGATATGTGAGGTTCGCCCGGCACCCCGGAGAGAGGGCAGTCTGAGAAAAGCCCTACTTCTTAACCGGCCGCCGCGGATTTCAACGGCGTGACGGTGCTTGCTGTTTCAGTACGCTCGAAGACCATGACGCCGCCTTCCGAGCCCAGATCAAATCCATGTTTGGTCATCTCGATGAAGACCTCGACATGATCCGGGCATTCGTCCGCCGGTGCGCTGCAATCGAGCACGATGCGCCGGACATTCGACAGATCGGCCTCGGCCAAGAGCCGCATCGAGGCGCCGGGAATCTCGCAGACGATCGTGTCGATCCGCTCTTCGGCCAGGATCAGGTTCAGATCCATGCTCGGCACCAGCATCACCTGGCTCGACGGCCTCTCGGAGGGCAGGATCGAGGAATCGCGGATATCCGACTGAGGGTAGAACGGAACCCGTTTTCCAGCATCGTGGGTCAGGATCGCGTTGACCGCCTCGACCCATCCAACACCGTTCAGCCGGTGCAGCCGGTTCATGTAGCCTATCAGGCGGGGATCCGCCTCGACCGCCAAGACGCGCTCGGCGCCGCAATTGGCGGCGATATGGCTCGACACGATACCCAGGCCAGCCCCGATCACCAGGACACGCTCGCCGGAGAAATCGGCATCGGCCAGATGCGCGATCAGGTCGGCGCTGTAGCTGCCGCTGTCGATTTCACTGCGCATCTCAGGGGCAACGAAGTCCGCGCAAGCCGGATCGTCAATCGGCACCCTAATCCCAGCGGGATGGAGAATTTCAGTGGAAGGAGCCTGCCGAGGACGCCGGCTAGCCAGATCGATAACATTGGACATCACACACACCGTTTACTTCACACATTACGCAACACGCGCACATCGAAACGAGAACACACCGTCCCACAAATTCTCTCAGAAATCGCCATATTTGGTCAAAATTCCTGTTTTTTGAATGATTTGCACTTTTCGATATATGCAGAGGGCGCGGCTACTCGCCCTCAGGTTGCACGGACCGTTCGGTTCTAAAACCAAGCGTGTGCGGGATTAAATTCGAACAGCCGGCCAAGTTCGGGTCTGCTACCGGTCACGCCCGCCAGACGCAGGCAATGCCAGGCAAGCGCGTGATTCGACGAGGTCACGGGCAGGCCACATTCCGCCTCGATCTCGGCCACCGCGTCGAGCAGATGCACCGAAGTACACGAGACGAAAACCGCGTCCACCTTGTGATCCGCGGTGATCCGGCGCACCGCGGCTTTCAGGCTGGCTCCGTCGATGCCGGCCACGACCGCGTCGTCCTGCTCGTTGAACGAGCCGAAAACCGGCACCTGGTAGCCCTTGCCGGTGATGTAACCGCGCACGATTTCGTTGACGTCCCGGCGATAGGGGGTCAGGACCGCGATCCGGCGCGCATCAAGCACATCGAAAGCGGCGAAGGCGGCGCTGATGGGGTTCGTCGGTTTGGTCCCTGGCCGTGCCTTGGCAATTGCCTGGGCCACCGCCTCCTCGCCCAGCACCATCGAGGCCGAGGTGCATCCGAAAGCGACCACGTCCAGATCGGCGCCCGGTAGGATCAGGTCAACGGTATCGGTGATCAGCGGACCCATCGCGGCCAGGCTTTCGGGCGTGATCTTTGGCGAGTTCCTGATCCGCGCCTCGTAATAGTCGATGCCCTCGGCCAGGCCAGGCGTCGCGAAGACCCGGCGGAACTCGTGCTCCATCGTGTAGTCCGAGGCCAGTACCACCAGCCCGATCTTGGCGCGGGCGCCGATCACGGCTTCAGTATCGAACGGCAGGTGCTCGATCAGCTCGCAATCGGCCGGTTCGCTTTCGGCGGCGCTTGGGACATCGTCTCGCATGGCCCGGTCTCCCCGGTATTGGCGCTTGCCCGAGTATGACCGCATCGGCGGCGGCTTGGAAGGGCCACTAGCAATCCGGCACGTTCACCGCGAGGCCGCCGAGCGACGTTTCCTTGTATTTGGTGTTCATGTCCGCGCCGGTCTCGCGCATGGTCTTGATGCAGGCATCGAGCGAGACCAGGTGCTTGCCGTCGCCGCGCAGCGCCAGCGAGGCGGCGGAAACCGCCTTGATGGCGCCGAGCCCGTTGCGCTCGATACAGGGCACCTGCACCAGCCCCTTCACTGGGTCGCAGGTCATGCCCAGGTGATGCTCCAGCGCGATCTCGGCCGCGTTCTCGACCTGCTCGGGGCTCCCGCCCATGGCGGCGCAAAGCCCGCCCGCGGCCATCGCCGCGGCCGAGCCGACTTCCGCCTGGCAGCCGCATTCGGCGCCCGAGATCGAGGCATTGTGCTTGACGATCCCGCCGATTGCGGCGCCGGTCAGGAACATGTCGCGCAAGCCATCGCGGTTTGACCCGACGATATGGTCCAGGTAGTAGCGGCAAACGGACGGAAAGACCCCGGCAGCCCCGTTCGTGGGCGAGGTCACGACCTGACCGCCCGCCGCGTTCTCCTCGTTGACCGCCATGGCGTAGACCGAGAGCCAATCGTTGGCCACATGGGGCTGCAGCTGATTGCGGCCGCGCTCGGCCAGAAGCTGCTCGTGGATGCCCTTGGCGCGACGGCGCACATCGAGGCCGCCCGGCAGGGTGCCGCCCTGAGCGAGGCCGCGGTCGATGCAGCCGGTCATGACCCCCCACAATTGGTCGATGCCGCGGTCGAGCTCGGCCTTGCCGATCCGCGATTCCTCGTTGGCGCGCTTCATCGCGGCGATCGACAGGCCCGAGCGCGCCGCCATCTCCAGCATCTCGTCGGCGGTCGAGAACGGGAAGGGGGCGCCTTCATTCGGGCCCTCGGCCTGGGGCGAGTCCTCGGCCTCCATCTCCGCCTCGGTCTTCACGAAGCCGCCGCCAACCGAATAAAAGGTCTCGCTCAGATGCAGATTACCCGCCGCGTCGTGGGCCGAGAGCACCAGGGCATTCGCATGGAGCGGCAGGGCGGGGCCGAAATCGAAGATCACGTCCCGGTCCGGGTCGAATGCGATTTCGCCCAAGCCCGGCGCCTCGAGCCGCTTCCCGGCCCGGATACGGGTCTCGATCTCGTCCACCTTTGCCGGGTCCAGCGTGTCCGGCTGGAAGCCCGCCAGCCCCAGGATCACCGCCCGGTCGCTGGCATGGCCCTTGCCGGTGAAGGCGAGCGAGCCATGCAGCCGGCATTCGAGCCGCGCCACGGGCCCGGCGCCGGGCACCTTCTTCGAGCCCTCCGCCAAATCGCCAAGGAACCGCGCGGCGGCGACCATCGGTCCCATCGTATGCGAGCTCGATGGGCCGATGCCGATCTTGAAGATGTCGAAAATGCTGAGGAACATGCCTCGGCTCCATGCGCAAGGGCGTCGCGCGTCTGAATATAGCAATGCGGCGCCGCCGAATATTCCGATCTCGACATCTATGCCCGCTGGTGCGACGCGAACCGGGCGCTAAGATGGCCGCCGAATCCCAAGGTGAGCATCTTTGGGGGGCCATCTATGGGGGGAGCGCCATGACCGACCGACTGCCGCCGGCCGAGCTTGGCAAGCGCGCCGCTGCGCTGCGCGCGCTGGAGTTCGTCGAGGACGGAATGAAGCTGGGCCTCGGCACGGGCTCGACCGCCAAGTGGTTCGTTGAGCTGCTGGCCGAGCGGATGGAGACCGAGGGACTTAGGGTGACCGGCGTGCCAACCTCGACCCGGACGCGCGACCTGGCGGCGGCGCTGGGCATTCCCTTGACCAGCCTGGACGAGGCGGGCGCCCTGGACCTGACCGTGGACGGCGCCGATGAATTCGACGGCGACCTGAACTTGATCAAGGGCGGCGGCGGGGCGCTGTTACAGGAGAAGATCGTCGCCACCGCTTCGGCCCAGATGGTGGTGATCACCGATCCTTCGAAGGAGGTCGCGGCGCTCGGCGGCTTTCCCCTGCCGGTCGAGGTGGTGCGCTTCGGGTCGGGCACGACCATGCGCCTTATTGGCGAGGAGCTGGCGCGCCACGACGTCGCCAGCCGCGCCATGACGCTGCGTCACGGCGAGGACGCGCCTTATCTGTCGGACGAAGGGCACTATATCGTCGATCTGGACTTGAGCCGGATCGGCAACCCGCCGGCCTTGAACGCCGCCTTGAACCCGATCCCCGGCGTGGTCGAGACGGGCCTTTTCTGTGGCATCGCCAGCGCCGTGGTGGTGGGCGAGCCGGGTGGGACGGCGCGGGTGATTGGGCCGGGCGCGTGACGGAGTCTGTTGCATGACCAACTTCGACTACGACCTCTTCGTCATCGGCGGCGGCTCCGGCGGCGTGCGGGCGGCGCGGATGTCGGCTGGGTATGGCGCCAAGGTCGGGCTGGCCGAGGAATACCGCTATGGCGGCACTTGCGTGATCCGGGGCTGCGTGCCGAAGAAGCTGTTGGTCTATGCCTCCTCGTTTTCCGAGATGTTCGAGGACAGCCGCGGCTACGGCTGGTCCGAGGTGCGCCCGACCTTCGACTGGTCCAAAATGCACGGTCAGAAGGAAGCCGAGATCACCCGGCTGGAAGGGATCTACAAGGCCAATCTGGAGCGTGCCGGGGTCGAGATATTCCACACCCGCGCCACCGTCACCTCGCCTCATTCGGTAAAGCTCGCCGATGGCGCCGAGTTCGCCGCCAAGCACATCCTGATCGCCACCGGCGGCACGCCCTTCGTGCCCGAGATCGAGGGGGCTGACCTGGCGATCACCTCGAACGAGATCTTCGATATCGACCAACTGCCCGAGCGGGCCATGGTGGTGGGCGGCGGCTATATTGCCTCCGAGTTCGCCGGCATCCTCAACGGGATGGGGGTAAAGGTCACCCAAGTCTACCGCCGCGACCCAATCCTGCGCGGCTTTGACGAGGATATCCGCACCCATGTGCAAGACGCCATGCGCGGGCGTGGGGTCGAGATTCTGACCCGCGAAGATGTGGACCGGATTGCGGGCAAACCGGGCGCGCTGACTGTCCACCTGACATCCGGATCGTCCCGGCAGGTTGGGCTTGTGCTCTACGCCACGGGCCGTGTCCCGAACACGGGCGGACTGGGGCTGGAAGAGGCAGGCGTACGCCTGACCGGGAACGGCGCGGTCCAGGTGGATGATTGGTCCCAGTCCTCGATCCCTTCGATCTACGCGGTCGGCGACGTCACCGATCGGCTGGCGCTGACCCCGGTCGCGATCCGTGAGGGCGCGGCCTTCGCCGAGACGGTCTTCAACGCCACGCCCACAAAGCCCGATCATTCCATGGTGGCGACAGCGGTTTTCACCCAGCCCGAGATCGGCACGGTGGGCCTGACCGAGGACCAGGCCCGCGCGGAAGGCGAGATCGAGGTCTACCGTTCGGCGTTCCGGCCGATGTTGAACATCTTGGCCGGCCGGGACGAGAAGATGCTGATGAAGCTGATTGCCGACAAGGAGACGGACCGCGTGCGCGGGGTCCATATCGTCGGCCACGGGGCCGGCGAGATGATCCAGATGGCCGCGATCGCGGTCAAGATGGGCGCGACCAAGGCGGACTTCGACCGCACTGTCGCCGTGCACCCGACGGCGGCCGAGGAATTGGTGACGATGAAAGAGCCGGTCGCCTAGGCAAACCCGTGCCCGGCCGCTCTGCCGCACTGGTGGGCCGCCCCTTGAACGCGGCTATCCCAACCCCACCTGATCAGGGATGGTCTACCGGGCCAAAACCCTGCTAAGGAGGCCCGGACAAGACGAAATTGCGAGGCGCGCTCCATGCGGAGGTTCAACGAGACGATGCCCTATAGCAGCAATAACGGCGGCGGCGGCCCGTGGGGCGGTGGCGGCGGTGGCGGCGGCGGGGACAACCGCGGGGGCGGCAAGGGCCCCTGGGGCGGCGGTGGCGGCGGCGGTGGCCAGCAGGGCCCCGACCTGGACGATCTGCTGCGCAAGGGCCGCGACCAGTTGAAAGTGGTGCTGGGCGGTAAAGGCGGCGGCGGCGGACGAGGCGGCCGCCGGGGCGGCGGCGAGCCGGGCATCGAGCGCTATCTGCCAGTTGCGATTCCGGTGGTCTTGGCGTTGGCCTGGCTGTTCCAGTCCTTCTACACCGTCAAGCCCGAGGAACAATCGGTCGAGCTGTTCCTTGGTGAGTTCTCGGCGATCGGCGAGTCCGGCCTCAACTTCGCGCCCTGGCCGGTCGTGACCTACGAGATCCTGCCGGTGACCCGCGAGAACACGATCGATATCGGCAAGGCGCCGTCGACCACGCGCGCGCGCGCTGCCGAGCAGGGGCTGATGCTGACAGGCGACGAGAACATCGTCGATATCGACTTCCAGGTGGTTTGGAACATCGCACGCCCGGACCTTTTCCTGTTCAACCTGGCCGAACCGAACCAGACGATCCAGGCGGTTTCGGAATCGGCCATGCGCGAGGTGATTGCGCGCTCGCGGCTGAAGCCGATCCTGACCCGTGACCGCGCCGCGGTCAGTCAGGAAGTGGAGGAGCTGATCCAGTCAACGCTCGACAGTTACGAGTCCGGAGTAAACATCGTCCGCGTGAACTTCGATGGCGCCGACCCGCCACCCCAGGTCATCGATGCTTTCCGCGACGTCCAGGCGGCCGAGCAGGACCGCGATACCGAGGAGAAGCGTGCCGAGGCCTATGCCAACCAGAAACTGGCCGGTGCACGCGGTCAGGTCGCTCAGTTGCTGCAAGAAGCCGAAGGCTACCGCGCCCAGGTGATCAACGAGGCCAAGGGTGAAGCGGCACGCTTCGAAGCGGTCTACGAGGAATATATCCTGGCGCCGGAAGTGACCCGCAAGCGCCTTTATATCGAGACGATCGAACGGGTTCTGAGCGACGTGGACAAGATCATCATCGACGAGGGTACCGGTGGCACTGGCGGTCAGGGGGTAGTGCCATATCTTCCGCTGAACGAATTGCGCCGCAGCCGTAGCAACGCCAATCCGGGAGGTACCAACTGATGCGGGTCGTCCCCATTATCGCGGCCATTGCCGCAGTCGTGGTCATCGGCGTTTTGTCATCGATCTTCATCGTCGACGAGCGCAAGCAGGCCCTGGTCCTGCAGTTCGGACAGGTGAAGCAGGTCAAGACCGAGCCCGGGCTTGGTTTCAAGTTCCCATTCATCCAGGACGTGGTCTATTATGAAAGCCGTATCCTGCCACTCGAGACCTCGGCGCTGGAGGTCACCCCGGCCGACGAGCGCCGGTTGGTGGTCGACGCTTTCGCGCGCTGGCGGATCATCAATGTCATCCAGTTCCGCCAAGCCGTGCAGGCCGAGGCCGCCGCGTTGCCGCGGTTGGAGCGTATTCTGAACGCAAGCCTGCGCGAGGTTCTGGGCACCGTGACCTCGGCCGACGTGCTCAGCCCCGAACGCACGGTCCTGATGACCCGCATCCGCAATGCCGCCCGCGTCCAGGCGACCAATCTGGGCGTCGAGATCATCGACGTGCGGATCCGCCGCGCCGACCTGCCGCAGCAAAACTTGAACGCCACCTTCGCCCGCATGAACGCCGAGCGTGAGCGTGAGGCGGCGGACGAGCGCGCCCGCGGCAAGGAACGCGCCCAGGAGGTCCGCGCAACCGCGGACCGCGAGGCGGTGGAGTTGGTGTCCGAGGCACAACGGGCTGCCGAGGTTATCCGCGGCGAGGCTGATGCCGAGCGCAATTCGATCTATGCCGGCGCCTACGGCCGCGATGCCGAGTTCTTCGCCTTCTACCGCTCGCTGACGGCGTATGAACGTGCGATTCAAGGAAATAACTCGACCCTGGTAATCTCACCAGACAGCGAATTCTTCGACTATTTGAAGTCGCCCAGCCTGGCACCTGGTGAGTAACGGGCGCTGAGCGGCGGATTGGATTATGGACCTGCTTGCCGCCCTCTCCCTGGTCCTTGTGATCGAGGGCATGGCGGCGATGATCTTCGCGTCATCGCTGCCCGAGTTGCTCGCGGCGCTCAGGGGCGTCGGCGCCCAGCAGATGCGCATGGTCGGAATTCTGATGACGCTCACTGGCGGGGCGTTATATTTATTGATTAGGGGCTAGAACGGGAGCCCGGCGGCATAGAACAAATAACAATCCGCCAGGGCCGTTGAAACAGAGGAGAGCAGACCGTGACATTCCCTTCGACTTCCGCCGCACCGAGTGGCTTGGTGGCGCGTGGATTGATGGCATTGGCGCTGACCTTTGGTCTGGCCTTGACAGCGTTGACGGTCCAGGCGCCGCTCGCGCAAGCCCAGCCTGTGGCGAGCTTCGCCGACCTGGCCGAGCGGCTGAGCCCATCAGTGGTTAATATCTCGACGGCCCAGCGGGTCGAGCGCCCAGGTGATGGCGGTCCGCAAGTGCCCGAGGGCAGCCCGTTCGAGGATCTGTTCAAGGATTTCTTCGAGAACGGCCAGCCGCGCGCGCCGCAGACCGTGCAGTCACTGGGCTCGGGCTTCGTGATCAGCGCCGAGGGCTATATCGTTACCAACAACCACGTGATCGCCGAGGCCGACGAGATTACCATCAATTTCTACAATGGTGTCTCGCTCGAGGCGACACTGATCGGCACCGACCCGAAGACGGATATTGCGCTGCTCAAGGTCGAGCCGACCGAGCCCTTGCCCTTCGTCAATTTTGCCGACAGCGACGCCGCCCGCGTGGGCGACTGGGTACTGGCGATCGGCAATCCCTTCGGCCTCGGCGGCTCGGTCTCGGCCGGGATCATCTCGGCGCGGAACCGTGACATCAACGCCGGGCCCTACGACGATTTCATCCAGACCGACGCGGCGATCAACCGGGGCAATTCCGGCGGGCCGCTTTTTGACATGAACGGCGACGTGGTGGGCGTGAACTCGGCGATCATCTCGCCCACGGGCAATTCGGTCGGGATAGGCTTTGCGGTGCCGGCAAACCTGGCCAAGGGCGTGGTCGACCAGCTGCGTGAATACGGCGTGACCCGGCGCGGGTGGCTGGGCGTGCGCATTCAGACGGTCAATGACGAGATGGCCGAGGCTCTGGGCATGGAGAATGCCATGGGCGCGCTTGTCGCCGATGTCACTGATGGCGGCCCGGCCAAGGAAGGTGGCGTCGAGGCCGGCGACGTCATCATCAAATTCGACGGGCAGGACGTCGAGCAGATGCGTGACTTGCCGCGCATGGTCGCCGAAACCGAGGTCGACAAGGCGGTCCGGGTGGTTGTTTTCCGCAAGGGCAAGACGCTGACGCTCAAGGTCACGATCGCGCTTTTGGAGGAGGATGGCACACAAGCCTCCGCGCCTGCCACCGAGGATGGCGGAGCCGAATCCAAGGCATTGGAGCTCGCTCAGCTTGGCCTGACGCTCGGAGATCTAACCTCGGATGCTCGAACCGAGTTCGGCATTGCCGACGACGTGACCGGCGTTCTGATCACCGGCGTGACCGAGGCGGGTTCGGCGGCCGAGAAGGGCCTGAGACCCGGCGATGTGATCGTCGAGGTCGGTCAGGAGCCCGTCGCGGCGCCCGAGGATGTCGAGGCCAAGGTGAACGAAGCGCTCGAGGCGGGCCGCGGCTCGGTCCTGCTTTTGGTCCAGAGCGGTGGCGACTTGCGCTTCGTGCCCGTGACCATCGGCGGTTGATCCAAACCGAGCCGGCCTGATAGGCCGGTGCAAGATCGAATTGCGGGCGCGCCCCCGACATTCAAGGGGCGCGCCCGATGACATTTAGGGCGGCATCGGGGGCGGTTATGGAACTCTCGCGGCGAATCGAGGGCGTCGTCACCGGCGGCGATGATGGCTGGTCGATCCACTATCGCGGCAAGGCGCTGGAGGAGTCCGGCGAGGACGTGCTGCTGCTCTCGGTCGGCGATCACGATATCAAGACGGACCGGACAATCCTGGACGCGATGAAGTCCAGCATGGACCGGGGCAATCTTGGCTATGCCAGCGTCATGGGATCGGCCGCGCTGCGCGATGCGATTGCGGCGCGGGTCACGCGGCAGTCTGCGGTGCCGGCCAAGCGCGAGAACGTGATCGTCACGCCTGGCGGACAGGCGGCGATCTTCGCGGCGATGACGGCGGTGCTCGACCCGGGCCAGTCCTGCATCATTCTCGATCCCTATTATGCGACCTTTGCCCAAACCGTGCGGGCAGCCGCTGGCCGGCCGATCATTGTCCAGACCCCGGCCGACCAGAATTTCCAGCCCGATATCGGCCTGATCCAGGCCGCTGTGGAGCCGGATACCAGGGCGATCCTGGTCAATTCGCCGAATAACCCCACGGGCGCGGTCTACGAGGCCGCGCAGATGGAAGCCCTGGCCGAGCTCTGCCGGCGGCGCGGGCTTTGGCTGATCGCGGACGAGCTCTATGGCTGCCAGGTCCATGACGGCGTTTTCGTCAGCGCCCGCGACCTGCCCGGCATGGCGGATCGGTGCCTGGTGGTGGGCTCGCTGTCGAAATCCCATGCCATGACCGGCTCGCGGTTGGGCTGGCTGGTGGGGCCAGAGGCCGCGATCGACCATCTGGGTGATCTGGCGACCACGACGACCTATGGCCTGCCGGGGTTCATCCAAGATGCCGGGCTATTCGCCCTCACCGAAGGAGGTGAAATCGAGGCCAAGATCGCCGATCGCTACCGGCGGCGCGCTCATATTGCCGTGGCCGCTCTCGGCAACCAGCCGGCGGTGCGCGCGGTCCCGCCCCAGGGGGGCATGTATCTGATGCTGGACGTCCGCGCGACCGGGCTCTCGGGCACGGAATTCGCCGAGCGCCTGCTGGAAGCCGAGCGGATCGCGGTGATGCCGGGCGAGAGCTTTGGCGACGCGGCGGCAGGGCATCTGCGGGTCGCGCTGACAGTTCCCGAGGCGGACCTGGAAGACGCGCTGGGCCGGATCGCCGCATTCGCGGTTGGCCTCGCAGGCTAGGCCTGCTCAGGCCGTCTCGCGCTGCGCGCGCAGGGTCAGGATCAACGCCGCCAGAAGCGCCAAGCCGGCACCCAGATACCAGAACAGGATCTGCTGGATTTCTTCGTAGGGCAGCCGGGTCCCCTCGCTCGTCTTAGTCGACAGCGCGATCAGGCTCAGCGCGAAGATCAATCTTCCGCAGAAACTTTGGAACGACAGATAGGTGGCCCGGCGCCGATCGGTCAGCAGCCGGTGCAGGCGCGCAAGGATAAAGGGCCGCGCCAGCGAATCCGGCACCATGCGCAGCAGCAGAAGCGCGATCGCCAAGGGATGGTTGGTGAGCGCCAGCAGCCCAATCAGCCCGACCAGCATCCCGAGCGCGGTCAGGAACAACGCCCCGCGTCCGACCATCCGGCTGATCGGTTGGGCAGTCCAGGAGGTGACGACCGAGACCAGCATCATCGCCGCCGTGACAGATCCGCTGACGACCGGCGCATCCTGGGCGAAGCCAATCGCGCCGAGTGCCTCGAGAATGAACGGCTGACCGAAGACGAAGGGGATGTGGCTGAGTACATACATGCCCACGCTGAGCCCGAAGAACCATAAGAGCGCCGGGTTGTCGCCCGAGAACCACCCGGCCGCCGTCAGCGGTTGGGCCGGGCCCGCAGCCTCCGCCTCCGGAGACGGGCCTGGCTCGCGGAGCCGGCACGCGATCGCGACCGCCCCCGCCGAGGCAAGCGCCGTGGCCAGAAATGCCCATTCGGCCCCCCAGGAAGCCATCGCGCCACCGGTCACCGCCGAGACCGCGAGCGCCGTGAAGCTGTAGCGCCAAGCGCGCAGCTCCTGGGCCTCGGTCTCCGCCTCGCGGCCCTCGCGGTCGAGCGACTCGTAAAGCAGCGAGGTGTCGGTGCCCGAGCCGAAGGCCGACCCAGCCCCAAGCGCGATCTGCCCCAAAGCGAAGATCGCGAAACTGCCGCCCAAGACCAGCAACAGGCATCCGGCCAGCGCCGCCAGGGTGGCCAGGACAAGCGTGACCCGCCGCCCGACCCGGTCCGAAAGGTAGCCCGACGGCACCTCCAGCGCCGTGGTCGCGATGTCGTAGACCGCATAGAGCAGGACCGCCTGCGCCGCAGAGAGTTCCTGCTGGAAATAGAGGAACCAGATTCCCTGCCAGAACAGCAGGTTGCGGAAGAACTGAAACCAGGGGTAAAGCTCGATATTCCCCTGCAATCGCCTGTCCCCGCTCCGGCATCGACGCGAGGGCTCGGCCCGCGCCCCGGCACGATATATGCGGGCGGCGCGAGGTGTCTACGGGCGCGGCTTAACCCGCCGCGTCGGCACCGCCTTGGCAGGGTTCTCGGGCCAGGGGTGCTTCGGGTAGCGTGCCCGCATGTCCTTGCGGACATCCGAGTAGGAATTGGCCCAGAAGCCGGGCAGATCCTGGGTCGTCTGCACCGGGCGCCGCGCAGGCGACAAAAGCTCGATCAGCAAGGGCCGGGGCGGGTCGCCGATCATTGGGTGTTGGGTCACACCGAAAAGCTCCTGCACGCGGATCGAAAGGCGTGGCTGGTCGCCCGCATAGTCGATGGCAACCTTGTCGCCGAGGGGTGTCTCGAAATGGGCTGGCGCCGCGCGTTCCAGCGCCTGGCGGGTTTCCCAGTCGATCCGGTTCCAGAGAAGGGCGGTGAGGTTGAGGCCCGCGATCTCCTCGATCCTGCGCATCCCCGTCAGATGCGGGGTCAGCCAGTCGTCCAGACTTGCGATCAGCCCGGCATCGGAGAAATCGGGCAGGCGATCCGCAAGTGCCCCGCCCTGGGCCCTCAACGAGTTGACCCGGGCGCGCAGGCCCGCCGCCGCCTTCGGCCAGTCGAGCGCCCCAAGCCCAAGCGCGCGCACGCCCTCGGCCAGCGCCTGGCCCAAGGCCTCGGGCGTCGCGTCGCGCCATTGGCGGTCCTCGAGCGCGATGGCGCCGAACATCAACCGTTGGCGCGCCTCGACCTGACGGGTCCTGGGCGACCATTCGGCGCTCTCGTGCCAAGCGATCGCGCCGCCGTGCAGCTCCCTAAGATCGGCCTCTGCGAGGGGCGCGGCCAGGCGGATCGTGGCCTCGCGCCCCGTATCCTCCAGATCGGCCGCCACGATCAGGCATTCGGCGCCCAAGGGATCGGACGGATCAAGTGCCGCGCCGCGCCCGCCGGACAGCAGGTAGCGCGGCGCCTCGCCCTTGCGCCTCAGCCCCACCCGGTCGGGATAGGCCAGCGACAGAAGCGCCCCGGCCCGCGCCTGCGCCCGGGCCGCGTCGGGCTTGCCCGGATCCAGGCGCCGGGCCTCGGCGCGGATGCGCGCGACGGCTCCGTGGTCCGCCTCGTAAGGATGTTCAATCGCGAAGCGCTTCGGATCGCGGACCGCCGCGATCCGCAGGCCCAGATCGGCGGGAGGGCGCGCCGTCCCGCGCAGCGGATCGCGCTCGCCGAGAAGCCCGGCGATCAATGCCGCTTCCGCCCCCTCGCCGGACTCGCGCGCGTGCAGCATCATGTGCGCCAGCCTGGGGTGCAGCGGCATCGCGGCCATCTCGCGCCCCGTAGGCGTAATCCGCCCGGTCTCGTCGAGGGCGCCGAGCGCCCTTAAAAGTTTGCGCGCCTCGGCCAGTGCAGGCGCGGGCGGCGGGTCGAGGAAGGCCAACTGGCTGGGGTCCTCGACGCCCCACTGCGCCAATTCCAGTGCCAGTGGCGCCAGATCCGCCTCCACGATCTCCGGTGGCGCGAAGGCGGGCAGGGCGCCTTCCTCAGGACGGGTCCACATCCGGTAGCAGACGCCCGGACCCAGGCGTCCCGCCCGGCCCCTGCGCTGATCCGCCTCGGCCCTGCTGACCGGCTCGGTGACCAGCCGCGACATGGCCGTGGCCACGCTCATCCGTGCCCGTCTCGCCTGGCCCCCATCGACCACGATGCCGACCCCCTCCACGGTCACCGAGGTCTCGGCGATGGCGGTGGCCAGCACCGCGCGGCGCCGGCCTTGCTGGTCGGGCCGCAGCGCCGCGCGCTGGCGCGCGAAGGGCAGGGCGCCATATAGTGGGTTCAACACCAGGCCGGGCGCATCGCGGCCCAGGATCGCCGCCACCCGGTTGATCTCGCCCGCGCCGGGCAAAAAGACCAGCGCGTCGCCTGGACTTTCTTCCAGCGCCCGCAGGACCAGGCTGGCGACCGTTTCCTCGAAGCGTGGACCTTTGTCGCGGCCCCGGTCGCGGCCCCAGTCCCGCCCCGTGCGCCAGGGCGTCTCCAGCCACCGGGTCTCGACCGGGAACAGCCGGCCTTTGCTCTCGATCACAGGCGCGCCGCCCATCAGCCGGGCCAGCGCCTTGGTATCGAGCGTCGCCGACATGGCCAACAGCCGCAGATCGGGCCTCAGCGCGCTTTGCATTTCCAGCGCCAGGGCCAGGCCCAGATCGGTGTGGATCGAGCGTTCGTGAATCTCGTCGAAGATGACCGCCGCGATGCCGGGCAGCTCCGGGTCCGATTGCAGCATCCGGGTCAGGATGCCCTCGGTCACCACGTCGACCCGGGTCCGGCCCGAGACCTTCGCCTCGCCCCGGATGCGATAGCCGACGCGCCCGCCCACTTGCTCATCCAGCAGGGTGGCCATCCGCTCGGCTGCCGCCCGCGCCGCGATCCGGCGCGGCTCCAGCATCAGGATCCGGCCCCCAGCCCAAGGCTGGTCCATCAGTGCGAGCGGCACCATCGTGGTCTTGCCGGCGCCGGGTGGCGCGGCCAGGACCGCGTTTGGCCCATCAGCCAGCGCGGCGCAAAGCGCCGGCAGGGTGGCTTCGATCGGCAATCGCTCGGGTGTCCTGGTCATCGCGCAGGTTTACGCCAAGCGCCAGAATGCGTCGATCCGGGATTGCAATTGTCATGCGCCCGTCCACGATGCCCAAAGGTCTGCGGGAGAGGCATCGATGGGACGATTGGATGGACGCATCGCTATGGTCACCGGCGCCGCATCGGGCTTCGGCGCGGGCATCGCCCGGGCCCTGGCCCATCAGGGCGCAGCGGTTCTGGTGACTGATCTCGACGGCGGTGGGGCCAACGCCATTGCCGATGAGCTCCGCGCCAGGGGGCTCAGCGCCGAGGCCGAGGCGGTGGACATCACCGACCGGGCGAGCCTCGAGCAGGCGGTGGTCCGCGCGGAGGACGACTTCGGCGGGTTGGACACGCTGATTGCCAATGCCGGCATCGGGCAGCGGCCTTCGGGTATCCTGGAAACCGAACCCGACACCCTGCGCCGCCAATTCGAGGTCAATGCGCTGGGCGCGTTCCTGACGGTCCAGGCCGCGCTGCCCGCCCTGCGCCGCCGGGACCCGGCTTCGATCCTTCTCACCGTGTCGGGGATCGCACTGGTGCCCAGGCCACAGCTCTACGGCTATGGCATGGCCAAGGCGGCGGCGATGTATCTGATGAAAGCCATGGCGTCAGAGCTCGCGCCCGAGCGGATCCGGGTCAACGGGCTCTTTCCCGCGGTCGGCGACACGCCGATGCTGGCCGAATTCGTGGGTGGCGCCCTGACGGATGCAGCGGCCGGGGCCTTTGCCAGCGCCCTCCCGCTGGGGCGCCTGATCACGCCCGAGGATGTAGGCCAGGCCGCGGTCTTCCTGTCGTCGCCGAGCGAGGCGGGGGCCCTGACCGGATGCGCCCTGCCCGTGGACGCGGGCCGCTGCCTTTGATTGCCTCGCAGCCGTGGATGCGGCTAGAACGGGCGCAAGCATGTGCAAGGCCGGGGGTGCCATGACGGAGGCGGAAATCGACGACCTGGCCGCCCGCGTGGCGGCGGGCGAACGCCGGGCCCTGGCACGCGCGATCACCATCGTCGAGTCGACCCGGGATGACCACCGCGCGGCGGCCCGGGCGCTGTTGGCCAAGGCGGGCGCGGGGACGGCCAAGGCAATCCGAATTGGGCTTTCCGGCACGCCCGGCGTCGGCAAGTCTACATTCATCGAACGCTTCGGCCTGATGCTGATCGAAATGGGCCTGAAGGTCGCGGTGCTGGCGGTCGACCCGTCCTCGGCGCGCTCCGGCGGTTCGATCCTGGGCGACAAGACCCGGATGGAGCGGCTGGCGCGCGAGGCGAACGCGTTCATCCGCCCCTCGCCCAGTCAAACCGAGCTCGGCGGCGTCGCCCGGCGCACCCGCGAGGCGATCCGGCTGGCGGAGGCGGCGGGCTATGACGTGATCATGGTCGAGACCGTGGGCGTCGGCCAATCCGAGGTCATGGTCGCGCAGATGACCGACATATTCGTCCTGCTGCTGGCCCCGGCTGGTGGCGACGAGCTGCAAGGGGTCAAGCGCGGTATCATGGAGATCGCCGATCTGGTCGTGGTCAACAAGGCGGATGGCGCGCTGAAACCCGTCGCGGAAGGCACGCGCACGGATTATGCCGCGGCTCTGCGCCTGATGCGCAAGCGCAAGCGCGACCCGGAGGGGTATCCAATGGCGCTGACCGCCTCGGCGCTCGAAGGGATCGGGGTCGAGGAAATCTGGCAGAAGATCGCCCATCTGGACGCCTGGCGCCGCGAAAGCGGATGGTTCGCGCGCCACCGCGCCGAGCAGGCGGTGGACTGGATGCGCCGGGCCGTTGAGCAGGGCGTGCTCGCGCGCTTCCACGCCGATCCAACGGTGACTGCGGGCATGCGCGCGCTGGAAGCGCAGGTCGCCGATGGCCGCCTGTCGCCGGAGGAGGCCGCCGAGCAGGCCTTGGCGCTGGGCCGCGAAGACGGCTAAGATCGCCGGGAGGAGGAGAGCCATGCTCGATAATTTGGATGCCCTGGCCCAAAGCTATGCCCGCGACGGCTATGTCTTCCCGAACCGGGCGATAAGCGCCGAACAGGCGGCCGATTACCGCGCCCGGCTGGAAGCAGTCGAGGCGGCGGTCAAGGACGACCCAGCCCGGCGGAAAACGCTTCGGCGGTATGCTAACGTGGTTCTGGATTTTGTGGACGAGATCACCCGGCTGCCGGCGATCACCGACCGCGTGGCCGCGGTGTTGGGCGAGGACCTACTGGTGCTCGACGCCTCGTTCTTCATCAAGGAGGCGCAGAGCCCCAACTATGTGACCTGGCATCAAGACCTGCACTATTGGGGCCTGGACGGCGAGGAGGAGGTGACGGCCTGGCTGGCGCTCTCACCCGCGACCTGTAAGTCGGGCTGCATGCGCTTCGTGCCGGGCTCGCACCGGCAGACCGTCGATCACCGGGACACCTTCGACGAGGAGAACTTGCTGACCCGGGGCCAGGAGCTGGCGGTCGAGGTGGACGAGCGCGATGCGGTCGACGTGGAACTGGCGCCGGGCGAGTTCTCGCTCCACCACGGGCGGGTGTTCCATGCCTCGGACCCCAATTCCTCGGACGACCGCCGGATTGGGCTGGCGATCCGCTATATCGTCGCTTCGATGAAAACCGACGGCGGCGCGCCAATGACCGCAATGCTGGTGCGAGGCCAGGACCGGCACGGGAATTTCACCCTGGCCGAGCCGCCCGAGGGCGTGATGACCGACCGCGACATGGCCCGCTACGAGGCGATCGCCGGGCAGCGCACAAGCGCGATGTTCAAGGGCGCGGAGCGGAGCTAATCACCGCGCTGCTGCCGCTTGACGGCAGGGATTTCACGGCGTAGACCTCGCTCTCTCGATTTTACTGGAGGCCGGGGCAGGGGCGCGATTGGGCGCGACCAGGGCCCAGGTTCTCAAGGAAGGAAGACGACGATGGCACGGCGTTGCGAGCTTTCGGGCAAGGGTGTGCTGACCGGGAACCGGGTCAGCCACTCGAACATCAAGACCCGCCGGCGTTACCTGCCGAACCTGAACGCGGTCACGCTGCTGAGCGAGGCTCTGGGCCGGTCGTTCCGGTTCAAGGTCGCCGCCTCTACGTTGCGCACCGTCGATCACCGGGGTGGGCTCGATGCCTATATGACCAAGGCCGACGAGGCGGTGCTGTCGCCCCGGGCGCTGAAGGTCAAGAAGGAGATCGAGGCGGCGCTGGCCGGCTGACTGCTTTACGAAAGTCTGAGTGACGGCGCGGGACGGTTCCGCGCCGTTTTTGATTCTTTAGACCAAAACCGTTTCAGACTGAATCAGTCTGATCCGGTTTTGCTCTAGGCCCGGCTCTCGATGATCCAGATGACCCCGGGCATCCGCACCCAGTCCTCGCTGACGAAGGGCGCAAGCCTGGGGGCCAATGCCTCCCGGACCCGGTCACGGATATCCTGGGGCTGTTCCTTCAGGCGGCGGGCCAGCGGGCCGATCCTCATTAGCATGTTCAAGGCGCGGGCCACCGGGTCCGGGTCCTCGCCATCGCCGATCTGAAGGGTGATCGGGGCTTCGCTCCAGATCGTGCCCTGGAACCCGGCGCCCTCGAAGATCGGCGCGAAGATTTCCGGCTCAGCCCAGGCGAATGGGCCGGGTGTGCCGGGCGGCGGAGGATCGACGGGGCCCAGGATCTCGGCCCCGACCCCGGCCGGCACCGCGGCCCAGGGGTTCATCGCCAGCGCCCGCCAGGCCAGCAGTACGGCCCGCGCCCCGGGCTTCAAGGCCCGGCGCAAATTGCTAAAGGCGGCGACCGGATCGCCGAAGAACATGCAGCCGAACCGCGAGAAGAGGGCGTCGAAGGCGGCGTCCTCGAACGGATGGGTTTGGGCGTCGCCGACGATGAAGTCAGCGCCCGCATTGCCGGGCCGCGCGCGCGCCACGGCGATTTGGTCGGCCGAGATATCGGCGCCTGTGATCTGTCCGCCTGGTGCCACGGCCTTGGACAAGGTCTCCGTCGTCGCCCCGCTGCCACAGCCCAGATCAAGGATCCGTTCGCCCGGCTGGGGCGCCAGCACGCGCATCCCCGCCTCGCCCGCGGGCGCGAGCTGCCGGTCCAGCGCCTCGGCCCTTCGCGACCATTCCCGGCCCATATCTCCGGCCCAAAGCTCGGCCTCCGCCATTTTCGCCTCCCCTTCACAATCCCAAGGCGATAGACCTCAGTCAGACCACAGATAGGCCCTGCGCTCATGTTCGACCATATCGAAACCTGGATCTTCGATCTGGACAATACGCTCTATCACCCCCGGGCGCGCCTGTTCGATCAGATCAATACCCGCATGACCCGGTTCATCATGGACGAGCTCGGCGTCGGGCGCGCCGAGGCGGACCGGCTGCGCGGCGACTATTGGCATCATCACGGCACGACCCTGGGCGGCCTGATCGCCAATCATGGCACCGATCCGGGCAAATTTCTGGCCGACGTGCACGAGATCGACCTCTCTGCGCTGAAGCCCGACCTCACGCTTGCCGAGGCGATCCGGGCCTTGCCGGGGCGCCGGATCGTCCACACCAACGGTGCGCGGACCCATGCCGAGCGGGTCCTGGCGGTGCGGGGGCTGACCGGCGCGTTCGATGCCGTCTACGCGATCGAGGACAAGGACCTGGTTCCCAAGCCGCGTGCCGAGGCCTATGCCCGGGTCACCGAGATGGCCGGGATCGACGCCGCCCGGGCCGCGATGATCGAGGACGACATGCGGAACCTGGAGGTTCCCAAGGCCCTGGGCATGACGACAATCTGGCTTTGCCATCAGCCGGGCAGGCGGGCCGAGGCCTTTGTCGACCATCGCATCACCGGGTTGACCCGATTCCTTCGCGGGTTACCGAGGGCCGGCGAAGACATTTGAATCGTTGTGATTCGCTACTCTTATCCACAAACTTTCCACATTTGTTCGCTGAATGTTGCGGCGATCCGGCCAAGTTCGCCGATTTGGCTTTACGGCGCCTGCGGAGTCGCTGCTAATATTTGAAAATTGCATAAGAAAATCCTTTGAGGCGCCCGGGCAGTGTGACGCGTTGCGAGTTGTTGTTGGGGGAGATTTGCTATGCACAGGCCTGGACACGGCGGCGGAAACGGCGGCGGTGGCAAAACGCCTTTTGAAATTCTCGGGCTGACGGACGGCAGCGATGACGGCACGCCGGACGATGACATCACGTCCCTGCAGACCGGTTTCGTAATCGAAGGGACGATCGATCCTTCGGTCGTCGATGATAATTTCGTTTCCTTAACCATTATCATTAACGGGCTCGAATACACTGTCGATACCGCCGACATCGATCTGACGACCGGAGACTGGAGCTTCACTTATGATGGCCCAGCTCTCGATCCTGGCACTGTTACCGTCGATGCTTACTACACCACCGCGCATCCTCGGAACGGCAAGCTGCAGGATAAGCAGGCGGTCAACACCTATACCTTCGAAATCGAGGGCAGCGCGAACAACCCGGCCACGATCTCCGGCGACACGACGGGCAACGTGACCGAGGACGATGGGACGCTCGCGTCCGGAGTCCTCGACGTGACCGATCCCGATGCGGGCGAGGACCAGCTCCAGCCACTGAACCAGCCTGGCAACAACGGTCTCGGCACCTTCGTCGTGCAGGCGGATGGCAACTGGACCTACGCTCTCGACAACAGCTCGGCGGCGGTCCAGGCGCTGGGCGCGGGCGTGACGACGACGGATACGATCACCGTCACCTCGGCGGACGGCACTGATAGCGAGGTGATCACGGTCACGATCACCGGAGTGAACGACACGGCGACAGTCAGCGGCGCCGATTCCGGCTCGGTCACCGAAGACGGCACGCTCATTGCGAGCGGGTCCGTGACCGTCTCGGACGTGGATACCGGAGAGAACACTGTTCAGATCGTCTCCGGGGGGGGCGCAACCTACGGAACCTACGATGTCGCGGTAGACGGCACCTGGACCTACACGCTCGACAATTCCAATCTGACGGTGCAAGGGCTCAATGCGGGCGCGACCCTGATCGATAACTTCACCGTTTTCTCGGCCGATGGCACCGGCAGCCAGCTCGTCACGATCACCATCAACGGCACCGACGAGGCCAACAACCCAGCCACGATTTCGGGCAACAACGCGGGCGCCGTCACCGAGGACGGCACGAACTCGGCGAGCGGTCTTCTGAGCGTCAGCGATCCCGACCAAGGTGAGGACACGCTGCAGCCGCTGAACCAATTGGGCGACAGCGGCCTTGGCACTTTCGTCGTGCAGGCCAACGGTAATTGGACCTACACGCTCGACAATGGCTCGGCCGCGGTCCAGGCACTGACCGCGGGCGAGGAGACGACAGACACGATCACGGTCACCTCGGCGGATGGCACGGATACCGAGGTCATCACCGTCACCATCACCGGCACCAACGATGTGCCGACGATCACCGGCACGACCACAGGCGATGTGACCGAGGACGGGACGCTCGGCACTAGTGGCAGCCTGACCGTGAATGACGTGGATGCGGGCGAGAGCTCGCTGATCCCTGTCAACCAGCCGGGCACCTACGGCACGTTCGATGTGCAGCCGAATGGCACCTGGAGCTATCTGCTGGACAACACCGATCCGGCCGTGCAGGCGCTGCCAGCCGGTCAGACGTTGACCGACCAGATCACCGTTACCTCGCTCGACGGCACGCAGACCGAGACCATCGTCGTCACCATCACCGGTTCGAACGATGTTCCGGTGATCACCGGGACGACGGCAGGCGGCGTGACCGAGGATGGGACGACTACCGCCCTCGGCAACTTGGTCGCGACCGATCAGGACACGGGCGAGAGCGGTTTCCAGAGCCAAACGGACATCGCGGGCACCTACGGCAGTTTCTCGATTACCGGGACTGGGTCTTGGTCCTATACGCTGAATAATGCCGATCCGGCGGTGCAGGCGCTGGCGGCGGGCCAGACCGTGACCGACAGCTTCGTCGTCACCAGCCAGGACGGCAGCGGCACCGAGACGGTCGAGATCACCATCACCGGCACCAATGACGGTGCTTCGATCACGGGCGACAATGCGGGCTCGGTGACCGAGGACGGCACCCTGACCGATACCGGGTCGCTGACAGTCACGGACGTGGATATGGGCGAGAACACCGCGCAGGCGGTGGCCGTTGGGACCGCGAGCATCGGCGGGTATGGCACCTACGAGGTGCTGGCCGACGGCACTTGGACCTACACGCTGAACAACAACCACCCGGACGTGCAGGCGCTGGCCGCAGGTGCCTTCCTGATGGACACGTTCGACGTGGTTTCGGCGGACGGCACGGCGACCGAGACTGTGACAATCACCATAAACGGCGCCGACGAGGCGCCTCCACCGCCGGGCGGTGACAACGACCCGAACAACGACCCGCTCTATGCCAGCCAATGGCACCTGGCCATGATCGGCGATATCGAGACGGTCTGGCAGGATTTCACCGGAACGGCTGTCTCGGTCGGTGTCTACGACAACGGCGTCGAATACACCCATGAGGACCTGGCCGCCAATTACGACGCGGGCAAGCATGTCACGGTCGGCGGGCAGGTGCTCGATCCTGCCCCTTCGTCAGTGGTGACCGCCGAGCACGGCACTGCGGTCTCGGGCGTCATTGCGGGCTCGAACAATGACGTGGGCGGAGTCGGCGTTTCCTGGGGCGCCATGCTGACGGGCGTCAACATCTTCGGCGGCCCGGCCGATATCAACGCCCACCTTAACGGTGGAACCGTCGATGGTTTCGCCGAGGCGATCGGCCAAGCCTATACCTTCGATATCGTCAACAACAGTTGGGGCGCTGCGCCGGATTTCAACAACGAGACCGACGCCTCGATTCTGGCCGCATTCTCCGCATTCCAGACGGCGGTCCAGATTGGGCGCGGCGGACGTGGCACGATCGTCGTAAAGGCGGCGGGCAATGACTGGGACAACGCCCAGGGCGATTACCTGAATACTACGCGCTACACCATTACCGTCGCGGCCCATGACGAGGACGGCGACGCCTCGTGGTATACGAACCGCGGCGCCAATGTGCTTGTCTCGGCGCCATCCAGCGGCAGCAGTGCCGATAATGACCGAGGCATCACGACCACGGACGAGTCGGACAGCGAAGGCAACCTGAACGACGATCAGGGTTATAGCGACGGCAACTATACCGATGCGTTCGGTGGCACGTCCTCGGCCACGCCGGTGGTCTCGGGCGTTGTCGCCCTGATGCTGGAGGCCAACCCTGACCTCGGCTGGCGCGACGTGCAGTCGATCCTGGCCTATTCGGCACATCGCCTGGGCGAGGGCTCGCCAGCGACAGCCCCGGTGCCTGACGGCAATGGCGGCACCGTCGACTTCCCTGTTCATTTCTTCGATTGGGTGGAAACCGCGACCGACAACTGGAACGGCGGCGGGCAGACCTATTCCGAGGATTACGGGTTCGGCGGTGTCAACGCCTATAACGCGGTCCGGATGGCCGAAGTCTGGCATCTGTTCGAGGCGGCCCAGGACAGCTCGAACGAGATCTCGTATCAGGGCGCGCTTCAAAGCCCCGAGATGCGGTTCCTCCTCGATCCGATGACATCGAGCTTCTCGGTCTCGCAGGCCGAAGCCGACGCGATCGGAATGCAGCTCGAATACGTCGAGGTTTTTGTCGATTTCTCGACAGCGCACACCTTCTCGCGGTTGGGAGACATAACGGTCAACCTGATCTCGGCGTCGGGCACCGAACTGAGCCTGATCCAGGCGGTCGATCCCAATGGTACGCCGGACGACTGGAAGGGCACCAACGATTTCCTGCCCTTCGGTGGCGATCTGGGCGGCGGGTTCAACTGGACCTTCGGGATCACCGCCCTGCGAGACGAGGATCTGGCCGGCGATTGGACCATCGAGATCTTCGATGTGAATGCCGAACTGAGCCCGGATTGGACTGGCGGCACGCTGCACGACATCCAGTTCACCTTCTACGGCTCGGCGGCGAGCGCGGACGACGTCTATCACTACACGGACGAGGTGTTCGGGCTGGTCGCGGCCGATGCGTCGCGCCTGACGCTTTCGGACGGGGGCGGCGACGATTGGCTGAACATGGCCGCACTGGCAGGTGGCTTGACCGTGAATCTGGCAACAGATGGCTTTGGTGGCGCCTCGGATGCGGCCCAAGGCACGTTCCTGTCGATCGCCAGCGGCACGCAGATCGAAAACGTGGTCACTGGTGACGGCAACGACACAATCACAGGCAACGGCGCGGCAAACGAGCTCGGCGGCATGCGCGGCAACGACTTCCTCTGGGGCCTCGGCGGCGACGATCTGTTCCTGTTCTTCGACGGCGGTGGGCAGGATTGGATCGGCGACTTCTCCGCCGGTGGGACCGAGGACTCGATCGCGCTTTACAACACCGGTTTCAGCGATTTCACGTCGCTGCAATCGGCCTTCTCGGACGCCGGCGCGGATGTGCTGATCGATCTCGGCGATGGGGATCAGATCACGCTGGCGAATGTCGCGGAGGTGAGCGATCTGACCTCGGACGATTTCCTGTTCTTCACGACGTAGCCGCATGTAGGGTGGGCTCGAATGAGCCCACCGCATAACGGTCCGTCTCCGGAGGTGGGCTCTAGCGAGCCCACCCTACGGGCCGGGATCAATCAAGCTCGACCACACCCATCACGTCCGGCGCTTCCACATGGACCGGCGCGACCAGACTTGTGAACTCGTCCGCCGACTGCGTCAGCAGGGGGAAGGTCTTGTAGTGGCACGGGATCACGGTCTTGAACTGGAAGTAGGTCTTCGCCGCGTAGGCCGCGCGCCTGGCGTCCATGGTGAAATGCCCGCCGATCGGCAGGATGCCGTAATCGGGCGCGTGCAGCGCCTGGAAGACGCCCATGTCCGCCATCACGTCCGTGTCGCCGGCGGCATAAAGCGTCTTGCCGCCATGGGCGATCATGAAGCCCGACTCGCAGCCCGCATAGATTGGCTGGCCGCCCTCGCCGGCAACCGACGACGAATGGGTGGCGTTGACCATCGTCACCGCCACATTGCCCAATGTCACCGTGCCGCCCTTGTTCATGCCGATCCCGCCTTCCAGCCCGTCGCGGGCCGAGACCCAGGTGACCCAGTCGTAGATCCCCACCAGCGGTGCCCCGGTCTCCTTCGAGAGGCCCGGCGCGTCCGCTGCGTGATCGCCGTGGCCATGGGTCACCAGGATATGGGTTGCGCCCTCGATGGCGGCGGCCCGGTTGGCGGGGTCGAAGACCGGGTTCCCGTTGAGCCAGGGATCGAGCAGCAGAACCTGATTGCCGACCTCGATGCGGAACGAGGCATGGCCGAGCCAGGTGATCTTCATGGGGCGTCCTCCGTCGTTGTTCTTGGCGTTTCGCTCAGAATGCCCAGAATCCGGGATCGGGCAAGGGGGCAGGGCCTTGCCCCTGGATGACCGCCCCGGTAAACCTCCGCCGGACCTGACCATCCTTGCCCGAGGCGCGCCCCATGTCGATCGATACCGATACCGTCCGCAAGGTCGCCGATCTGGCGCGCATCGCCGTGACCGAGGAAGAATTGGCGTCACTGGCCGAGGAGCTGAACGCGATCATCGGCTGGGTCGAGCAGCTGGGAGAGGTGGATGTGTCGGGCGTCGAGCCGCTGACCTCGGTGACCCCGATGGCGCTGAAGCAGCGCGCGGACGTGGTGACCGACGGGGACCGCCAGGCCGACATCCTGGCCAACGCGCCTGACGCCCGCGAGGGCTTCTTCACCGTGCCCAAGGTCGTGGAGTAGGCGATGGCCGATCTCGCCAAACTGACGATTGCGGATGCCCGCGACATGCTGCGCGCGGGCGAGGTCACCTCGCGCCGGATCACCGAGGATTGCCTGACCGCCATCGAGCAGGCGGGCGCGCTGAACGCCTTCGTGACCGTGACCGCGGACAAGGCGCTAGCCATGGCGGATGCCGCCGATCAACGTCGTGAAGCCGGGGACGACAGCGACTTGCTGGGCATCCCCATCGGCATCAAGGATGTCTACTGCACGGACGGGGTGCGCAGCCAGGCTGCTTCGAAAATCCTGGACCGTTTTACGCCGGCCTACGAGAGCACGGTGACTGCTCAGCTTTGGGAAGCGGGCGCGGTCATGCTGGGCAAGCTGAACATGGACGAGTTTGCCATGGGCAGCTCGAACGAGAACTCGGTCTACGGCCCCTGCATTTCGCCCTGGCGGCGGGCGGGGGACGACGCGCCGATCACGCCGGGCGGCTCCTCGGGGGGCTCGGCGGCGGCGGTGGCGGCGGATCTTTGCCTGGCGTCCACGGGCACCGATACGGGCGGCTCGATCCGCCAGCCCGCGGCCTTTACCGGGACGGTCGGGATCAAGCCGACCTATGGGCGTTGCTCGCGCTGGGGCGTCATCGCCTATGCCTCGTCGCTGGACCAGGCTGGGCCCTTTGCCAAGACTGTACGCGACGCCGCCATCATGCTGCGCGCCATGGCGGGGCACGATCCCAAGGACTCGACCTCGGCCGATCTTCCGGTCCCGGATTTCGAGGCGGTGCTGAAGGGCGATCTGCGCGGCAAGCGCATTGGAATCCCGACGGAATACCGCGAAGGGTTGGGCGAGGAGATTGCGGGCCTATGGTCGCGCGGCGCCGACATGCTGCGCGACGCGGGCGCCGAGGTGGTGGATATCTCGCTGCCGCACACCAAATACGCGCTGCCGGCCTATTACATCATCGCGCCCGCGGAAGCCTCGTCGAACCTCGCGCGCTATGATGGGGTGCGCTACGGGCATCGCGCCGACCTGCACCAGGGCGAGGGCATCGTCGACATGTACCGCAAGACCCGGGCCGAGGGGTTTGGGCGGGAGGTGCGCCGGCGGATCATGATCGGCACCTATGTGCTGAGCGCCGGCTATTACGATGCGTATTACCTGCAGGCCCAGAAGGTGCGCAGCCTGATCAAGCGCGACTTCGACCAGGCATTCGCCGAGGTAGACGCGATCCTGGCGCCGACCGCGCCCACGCCCGCCTTCGCGCTGGGTGAAATGCAGAGCGATCCGGTCGAGATGTATCTGCAGGACGTCTTCACGATCACGGTGAACCTGGCGGGCCTGCCCGGTATCACCGTGCCATTGGAGGTGGGCGGTCAGGGCTTGCCGCTGGGATTGCAGCTTATCGGTCAGCCTTGGGGTGAGGCCAATCTACTCGACGCGGCTTATGCGTTGGAGAGCCGCGCGAGCTTCGCCGCGAAGCCTGATCGGTGGTGGTAGAAAGACAAAGGCCGCGGACCGATGCGGTCCGCGGCCTTGTCTGGCGGGTTCAAGGGGCTCTGTCAGGCCATGCTGATGATCGTGAAAAACGCTGCGGCGCCGAAGGAAAAGACCAATGCCTGGCTACGGAAGCCCAGGGCGAACATGATCAGTGCCGGCAACACGATCACATAGAGATAGGGCTGCTGCACGTCGAACAGCGCCTCAATCCAGGCCGTATTCGAGTTCTTCAATTCCATGGCTTGGATACCTCGGATCTACGCAGAGTCGCCAGCTTCCAATTTTCAGGCCGCAATGACCTGTCGTCCCTAAGTTTTAACCCGCAACCCCTACGATTCTCAACTGATACTTCGTCAAGCGATGCCTGAGCTGTAAGCTTTTATATCTTAATTTTTATGAGTTTTCTCTGTTTCATGTCACGTCGCTGCACCGAACATCCGAGCCATAAACAACCCCAGCGCGAACAGCCCTACAATCGGTCCGGCAACCCGGAAACCCGAGACGTAAAGCCCGACCGCCAGGACCGGCAGCAACAGAAGGGTAACGAAGCCCGAATTCATGAGCTGCTCCATCCCCTCGAAGACAATCGTCAGGCTTTTTTCCCCTGGCACCATAGTGTCTTCGGGGCGTTCGTATCCAGGGGCCGGCACGAATTTGTCTTTCATCTCCACCACGAAAGGCAGGATCGAAATCGGCATATCTCCCTCCCAACCTGAACGCACCACTCAACCTGAGGGAGAGCGTAGCCGATTCGACAGTTAATGACAAATTAAATCAAATAATCGCTTTAAAATATCGAAAAATAACCCAAAAACCCGTTTGATGAGTTTCAAATGCAATACTGAATTCAGTGTCTCGGCGCTAGTAAATGGTGCGGTACGCCTGCTTTTCGCCTTATTTGCCGCCGGAATGGCGAATCGCGGGGCGGTAATAGAAAAGGCCCGCGCTTCACGGCGCGGGCCTTAAAGTTCTATATTCGTTGGCGGCCGGTCAGGCCGCCGGTTGGAGGTTCAAAGGACCTGCAGATCTCCGGCGGAGGAGCGGCCGTCGCGGCCTTCCTGCAACTCGTAGGACACTTTCTGATCGTCGTTCAGGGTTTCCAGACCCGCGGCGCGCACCGCGGTGATGTGGACGAAGATGTCCTTGCCGCCCTCATCGGGGGCGATGAAACCGAAACCTTTTTCAGAGTTGAACCATTTGACGGTGCCAGTGGCCATTGCGTCAGTTCCTTTCCTTGCGGGCTGAGAGCCCAGTTCCTTGCAGGCATAAAGCCCAGTCATCGGGTCGAGGCATTGCCTCAGTGAATGTGGTCCGAGGCAGCGCCCCCGTCCCGCCAAGGCGGCGCGAGGGAAGAAGACTTGAGGCCAACATGCACCCAACCGGGCGCGGGGCGATTCATACCCGATTTCCGGCCTTTACACAATCTTGATCACCTGCCTTGCCATGATTCCCGCTCGACGGGCATGGGGCTCAATCGGCCAGCGCGGTGCCCTCGCGGCGCGGATCCGCGCCGCCCGTCAAGGTGCCGTCGGGTGCAATGCGGATGATATGCAGGCCCGAGGCCATGGCGTTCGTGATCACCTTGTGGCCGATGGCGGCCAAGCCTTCGGCGAGTGTCGCGGGGTGGGCGCCAGCCTCCAGCGCCAGCTCGCTTCGGTTGCGGTGTGAGACATGGCCGAGCGCCGCCGCCACTGCCGGATCAGTGCCGAGGTCCAGCATGGCGATCAGCGCCCCGGCGACATATTCCGGGATGCGCGAGCCGCCGGGCGAGCCGGCCAAGATGTAGGGCTGTTCCGGCGTATCCGTGCGATAGACGATGGTAGGGCTCATGGACGAGCGGGGCCGCTTGCCCGGCGCCACCGCGTTCGCGACCGGGTTGCCGTCAACGCCAGTGGGCCGGAACGAGAAGTCGGTCAGCTGGTTATTCAGCAAAAACCCGCCGGCCATCCGGCCGGACCCGAAGGCAGTCTCGATCGAGGCGGTGAGCGCGATTGCCAGCCCGTCCCCATCGATCACTGAGAGATGGGTTGTGCCCGGCGTGCCAGGGCTGGCGTCAGGCGCCAGCAGCGCGCCCTCGCGCCAAGGTGGCTCGCCCGCCGCGGCCTTGCCCTCTGCGGCCTTGAAACCATGGATCAGACGTGCGCGCCCGGCCAGATAGCCTGGATCGAGCAGGCCCTTGACCGGCACGTCCACAAAGTCGCTATCGCCCAGATAGAGGGCCCTGTCGGCATAGGCGAGCCGCGAGGCTTCGGCGAAGAGGTGCCAGAGATGCGGCTCGCCGGGGGCGAAATCCGTTGGTTTGAACCGGTCAAGAACGCCCAGGATCTGCCCGACCGTGGTAGCGCCCGACGACGGCGGACCCATGCCGCAGACCCGGAACTGGACCCGATAGACCATGCAGACCGCCGGGCGCTCGATCACGCGATAGGCGGCCAGGTCTTCCGCCGACAGGGTGCCGGCCACGGCGCCGCGCCGGGTTGCGGCGGCGATCTCGCCGGCCAGAGCGCCTGAATAGAATGCCTCCGGCCCGCGATCCGCCAACATCCGGAACGTCGCGGCCAAGCCGGGATTGCGCAGCGTCGCGCCCTCGGCGATCGGGGCTCCGCCAGGCAGGAACAGGGTGGCCGCGTCGGCCTGGGCGAGCCGGTCTCGGTAGCGCTCGGCCAATCCGGCCAAGCGCGGGCCGACTTGGAATCCCTCGGCGAGCGCGATCGCAGGGCCGAAGAGATCGGCCCAAGCCAGCTTGCCGTGCCGCGCGTGGAGCGCCTGGAAGAGGCGGACGAGCCCCGGGACGCCGACCGAGCGACCGCTGGCCACCGCATCGAGAAATTTCATGCGCTCGCCATCCGATGCCATGAACATGTCCGGCGTGGCGCCGCCGGGTGCGGTCTCGCGGGCGTCGAAGCTGGCGATGCCCTTGGCCGAGTGAACCAGCGCGAAGGCACCACCGCCGATGCCGCTGGATTGCGGCTCGACCACGTTCAGAACCAGGAGCGCGGCGATGGCCGCATCCGCCGCCGAGCCGCCCCGGCGCAGCGTCTCGCGCCCCGCCTCGGCGGCGGCCGGGTGAGCTGCGGCGATCATATGACGCTGGCCGGTGGCGAGGGGCTTCGGCACCCAGCCGGTCGCCGCTTCCGGGTCGGCCTGGGTCTGGGCGGCAGCCGGGAAAACGGCAAGCGTGGCGAGCAGGATCAGGGCAAAGAGCGCGCGCATCGGGGCCTCCCTTGGCTCGGCGTGGCCAGGCTCTCACATGTGAGATTCTTTCTAATGCATTGAAAGAAAGGTGTAAATTATTGGGCTTTACCGATTGTTTACGGACGGCGCGCGCTATTGCCCCTTCGCGTGCAACGGCCTGTACGGTGGGTTTTCAACCCACCGTACAGGCCGTTGCACGATAGTTGCCTTTAGGCGTCGAGAATATCCCAAGTCGCGCGATCGGTCTTACCGGTCGTGGCGAGGCCCGACGCGTGCTGGAATTGGCGCAGGGCGGTCTCGGTCCTGGGGCCGAAATCCCCGTCGAGGGCGCCGAGAGCGAAACCCGCGCGCGCCAGCAGGTGTTGAAGGCGCAGCACTGCCGGCCCCTCGGTGCCGCGTTTGAGCAGGGGCCGCGCCGCGATGCCGCCGAGCGCCGTCAACGCGGTGGCGGTCAAATGCCGGCGGTCATCGAGCCCGTTGAGCCCGCCATTGACGATGCGGCTGACCATTTCCACGTTGTCCAGATCGGCCCATTCCAGCGCCGTGCGCCCGGCGCGCCGGCGGGCAGCAAGATAGGCCGCGGCGATGATCCAGGCGGTGGCGGGCTCCTCGGCCCGTTCGGGCTGGGCCTCCAGGTCGATGCCGATCCGGGCACCGAAGCGGCGGTAATTCTCGCGCCCCGTCAGTTGCAGATAGCCGCGCCCACGGTAGCGGAAGCCATCGCCCGAACCGGGCGGACCGTTGCCCATGCGCCGGCCATAGACGTGGCTGGCGAGCTTCTCCGGCCGGCCCGCGAACCGTTGCGCATGGGTGACGCCGGTGAAGTGCTGCCGCCCGAAAACTGCGAAGATGCGCGCGCCCGAGCGGTAGTGGAGGGCTTCCGCCACGCGCTTGAAGCGCGCCGATTCATGGGCGCGTTGGCCGATCAGATGCGCGGCGCGCAGCGGCGTGTCGATGGCGCCGGTCGCGGCGATCCGGTCATGGGCGCCTGCGAAGCCGTCGATGGCGGATCGCGGCGCGGCGGGCGCGGCGGCGCGGATGGCGAGGGAGATGTCCATGCGCTCCGGTAGCAGTGCCGGAGGGGGCGTTGCGCCGCGCGGACCAGGAGCGCGCGCCGCTTCACGGCCGCGCATCGTGCTCGCCGCGCAACAGCGCGGCGGATGCAGTCATCGCCTGGCATTGAAGCCTGGCCGGCCCCCGCTATCTGCCCAAGTCCACGCACCAGACCCGCGGTCTGGACCGTTATTCAGGAGACAATCTAAGATGAGCGATATAGCGCCCCTATTCCGTCCACTCTCGATGGGCGGTCTTGAACTGCCGAACCGCGTCTTGATGGCGCCGCTGACCCGGAACCGCGCGCATTCCGACGGCACGCCAAAGGCGATGGCCGAGGAATATTACCACCAGCGCGCCTCCGCAGGCTTGATCATCACCGAGGCGACACAAGTCTCGCCCGAGGGAAAAGGGTATCTGGATACGCCGGGTATCCACGAAGACAGTCATGTCGCCGGCTGGCGCCGGATCACCGAGACGGTCCATGCCGCTGGCGGACGCATCTTCCTGCAGCTTTGGCACGTGGGGCGGATCAGCCATACCTCGCTATTGCCCGAAGGCGTCGTTCCGGTTGCGCCCTCGGCGATCCGGGCGAAATCGCAGGTCTTCGGAACGGACGGGTTTGTCGATGTTTCCGAACCGCGGGCCCTGGAGGCGGACGAGTTACCGCGAATTGTCGCCGACTATGCCCGCGCGGCCGCGCGGGCGAAGGAAGCGGGCTTCGATGGCATCGAGGTCCACGCCGCCAACGGTTATCTACTGGACCAGTTTCTGCGGGATGGATCGAACCGGCGCGAGGATGCCTATGGCGGCAGCGCCGAGAACCGCGCGCGGCTTGCGCTGGAAGTGACCGAGGCCGTCGCCAGCGTCTGGGGGGCAGACCGGGTCGGCATCCGGCTATCGCCATTCGGCAGCTTCAACGACATGTCGGACAGTGATCCGGAGGCGACATTCGGGACCATCTACCGCGCTTTGGACAAGCTGCGTCTGGCCTATCTCCATGTCGTCGAGAGCTTCCCCGGCAGCGACAGCGGCCCGGACGAGCTGGCCGCGTTGGAGCGTCTGCGCGGCCTTTGGACCGGGACTTACATTGCCAATGGCGGCTTCAACGCCACCCGCGCCGCCGATTGGATTGCCAGGGGCCGGGCCGATGCGGTCAGCTTCGGCCGGCCCTTCATCGCGAACCCGGACCTGCCGGAGCGCTATCAGCTGGGCGCCGGCCTTACCACGCCCAACGAGGCGACGTTCTATGGCGGCGGGACCGAGGGGTATACCGATTACCCGTTCCGCGCGCAGGAAGCGGCTTGAAAAAAAAGGGCGCCGGCAACGGCGCCCTCATTGCATTGATTGGACCAGAGCTCAGCCGCCCGTCACACTCATATGGCGACCGACCTGGCCGTCGACCTGTTGGCGGGAATAGTCGAAGTCGTGGCCCTTGGGCTTGCGGGTGATCGCCTCACCGATCGCGGCCTTGACGCCCGCGTCATCGGCGCCCGAACGCATCACTTTCCGCAGGTCCGCGTCGTCGTCCTGGCCCAGGCACATATAGAGCTGGCCGGTGCAGGTCAGCCGCACCCGGTTGCAGCTTTCGCAGAAATTATGGGTCAGCGGCGTGATGAAGCCGATCCGCTGGCCGGTTTCCTCGACGCGGAAGTAGCGGGCCGGGCCTCCCGTGCGGTAGTCGGTCTCGGTCAGCGTCCAACGTTCGCCCAGATCTGCACGAAGCTGATCCAGCGGATAATACTGGTCCAGCCGGTCCTCATTGCCCAGATCGCCCATGGGCATGACCTCGATGAAGGTCAGGTCCATGCCTTGTGCATCGCACCATTCGACCAGCCGGTGAATCTCGCCGTCATTCGTGCCCTTGAGCGCGACCGTGTTGATCTTGACGCGCAGCCCCGCGGCCTGCGCCGCCTCGATCCCGTCCAGAACCTGCGCCAGCCGCCCCCAGCGGGTGATGCGCTTGAACTTCGCCTCGTCCAGCGTGTCGAGCGAGACGTTCACGCGCTTGACCCCCGCATGCGCGAGCGTTTTCGCGAAGCGCGAGAGCTGCGAGCCGTTGGTGGTCAGCGTCAGCTCGTCCAGAGCGCCGTCGCCCAGGTGCCGGCCCATGCGGTCGAAGAACCACATGATGTTCTTGCGGACCAAAGGCTCGCCCCCGGTGATGCGCAGCTTGCGCACGCCGAGCTCGATGAAATTGGTGCAAAGGCGATCGAGCTCCTCGAGGCTCAAGAGATCGCGCTTCGGCAGGAAGGTCATCTCCTCGGCCATGCAGTAGAGGCAGCGGAAATCGCAGCGATCCGTCACCGAGACGCGCAAATAGGTGATCGCGCGCTGGAACGGGTCGATAAGCTGCGGTGGCTCGAGCCTGGCCATGGTTCCTCCCTGATTGATCAGCAATTTAGGCCGTTTGGTGCTTGGCGGCAATCCGGACACTGCGCCGCAGGGCGGAAATCGCGTTGACAGGCGGTGCATGGGGGGCATGGTCAGGGCACAGAAAATCAACACCGGAGGGGAGAGAATGATTCTCTATGGCCGCTATGTCTCGCCGTTCGTGCGCCGGGTCGGGGTCTGGCTGGGACTTCAGGGGCGCGATTACGAGCACCGGCCGCTGCTGGTCGCGGGCGATGACCTGGAGACGATCCGGGCCCAGAACCCGGTGGCGCGGGTGCCGATCCTGGTGCTGGATGACGGCACCCGGCTGATCGAGACGTTCGCAATCTGCGACTACTTGGATGAGACCGCGCCCGCGGGTATGCGTTTGATCCCCGCCAGCGGCCCGGCCCGGCTCGCCTCGATGCAGCGCATGGCCATGGGGCAATCGACGGCCGAGAAGGCGGTTGCGCTGATCTACGAGAATAACCGGCGGCCCGAGGAATTCCGCTGGCCCGAATGGCGCGACCGGCTGACCATGCAGGTGCGGGGCGGGCTGGCCGAATTGGACCGGCTGGCGCCCGAGGACGGCTGGTCGGGTGAAGGCGGCATGGATGGGGGCGACATCGCGGCGGCGGTCGCCTATCACTTCGCCGAGTATTCGAACCCCTGGCTGCTGGAGCCCGGCTATCCGCGTCTGGCGGCGCTGGCCGAGCGGGCGATGGGAATCGACGCCTACGCCCGGACCAAGCCGGAGGCGTGAGGGCTCAGCGGCACCGGCTCTCGATATAGGCGATGACGTTCTGGCGGTCGGCCGCTTCGGCGACTTCAACCTGCATCAGGATGATCGCGTCGGGATTCTGGAGGCGCTCGCGCGCGAAAGTCTTCGGATCCGTCAGGAATGCATCGAGGTTCTGATGGTCCCAGACCAGGCCGTTCGCTTCGAGGGCCTTCATGTCTGGCGTATATCTTGGAAACGGGGCGCTTGCCGCCGCGCGGCCAATGATGCAGTTGAGGTTCGGCGCGTAGTGGTTGGTATCGGATGACAGGGCATGGCAGCCGCCGCAATCTTGGTTGAAGAAGGCGCGCCCGGCATCGACATCGCCGCCTGCATGGGCCGGAAGCGAAACAATGGCGCCGATCAGAAGTGCGATGATGAAGGGCCGAGGCATTTTGGTCATTCCATTTTACTGCGAACCGTGCCCCCGCGCCCGGATCGTAAACGCGATGATCGCGCCCCGCCAGCCCTCCTTGTCTGCGGCATCCCCACGGCCGTAATCTGAGCGGGCAGAATGGAGGTTCTATGACCTTGAACAGCGCGTTTCGCCCGGTCGACGCGACCAAGGTGCCCCGCTTCGCCGATGTGGCGACCTTCATGCGGGTGCCGCGCCATCAGGTGAGCCGCGAGATCGATATCGGGCTGATCGGCGTGCCCTTCGATCTGGGGCTGAATTACCGCTCCGGCCCCCGGGACGCGCCGGCGGCGGTGCGCGCGGCCTCGCGGCTGATCCGGCTGGCGCATCCGGTGACGGGCGTGAAGCCCTACGACATATGCAACGTGGCCGATCTGGGCGACGCGCCGGTCAACCCGATGTCGAAGGACATCTCGCTGGACCTGATCCAGGGCTTCTACGAGGAGGTGCATGGCGCCGGCATCCGGCCGATCTCGGTCGGCGGCGACCATACGGTGCCGCTGCCGGTGCTGCGCGCCTTGGCCAAGGACCGGCCTGTGGGGATCCTGCAGATCGATGCGCACGCGGACATCCTGGACGAGCTTTGCGGCGACAAGGTCAACCACGCCACCATCATGCGGCGCGGGCACGAAGAGGGGCTGATCGACCCGAGCCGCGTTGTCCAGATCGGTCTGCGCGGCAGCCGCTTCGGCGACGATGATATCCGCTACGGCCAAGACGCCGGCTACCGCTGCATTACGATCGACGAATACGAGGAGATGGGCCGCAAGGCTGCGATTGCCGAAATCCTGCGGGTGCTGGGCGACGGGCCCGTCTATGTGACCCTGGATATCGACGGGCTGGACCCCAGCTTCTGCCCCGGCACGCCGGTGCCCGAAATCGGCGGGCTGATCCCGCGCGACGTGCAGGTGATGTTGCGCGCCCTCGGTGATTGCGACGTGGTCGGCGCCGATATCTGCGAGGTGGCGCCGGCTTACGACCCGACCGGGATCACCTCGGTCACGGCGGCCAACATGATGTTCG
>Ga0224508_10000345_pt1 | contig 46302 bp, 46 predicted proteins | sample SF_Jan12_sed_USG_4_FD_170157 | JGI IMG/M metagenome (GOLD analysis project Ga0224508, IMG submission 170157) | Sediment microbial communities from San Francisco Bay, California, United States - SF_Jan12_sed_USGS_21 | ecosystem: Environmental > Aquatic > Marine > Sediment | place: USA... | reverse complement strand
TCACCGAGCATCTGCGCCGCCATACATCCCAATGGATTGATTTGACTCACGATCTTACACCCTCGACAACCGCCTTTCCCACAAGGCGACCGCAAGCAGCGTGCAACATGCGGGCTAGGCATACCAACGCGCCAGGCGCTGGGTATCCACGCCGAAGAAATACGCCGCGCGCAGCCACCACATCAGCAGGATAGTGCGCAAAATTCCACGCGTTTCCCAGCGACGGCTCGATGTCACGATCGGTGAACTCAGGCAATGGGGTGGCGCGATACGCTTCAGGCGGCGTGTCAACTCGACGTCTTCCATCAGCGCCTGGTCTGCAAACCCGTGCAGGCGTTGGAAATATTCACGGCTCACGAACAATCCCTGATCTCCCGTAGCGATAGCGGTGAGCCGCGAGCGCAGGTTCATGCACTTGGCGACTATGCGCAACGCCAACCGCGACGACGTGAAGCGAACGTCGAAGCGACCCCAGCAGTTCGGCTGTTTCGCCACGCACGCGAGGAGTTCGTTCGCGGCGGCGCTGGGTATCTGCGTATCGGCATGCACAAACCAGAAAACGTCGCCGCGTGCGATCCGCGCACCGGCATTCTGCTGCCGCGCGCGTCCCGGTGAACTGGTGATGATGCGGTCGCATTCGCCGCTGGCCAGTGCCTGCGTCGCGTCGGTGCTGCCGGCATCGACGACGATAACCTCGTGCCCGGCAGTGCGCAGCGATCGCAAGCTGGCGAGCGTTTGGGCAATGCACCCGGCCTCGTTCCTGGTGGGAATCACTACGCTGACGAGCGGTGAGTTGTTCACATGGATCCGGGGGTCACACGTCAACGCCTCTACGCGTCCAGTGCCGCCCGTCCGATCCCGGTGCGACGAAACCGTGTATCCGGAACCGCTCAACCGCTGAGCGCGCCTCCGCAACTGGAGCCCTGCCCGGCCGTGCAGCCGTAACAATGATCGGCAACTGCAATTGACGCACCCTCAAGCGGGGTGGCGAGCAAATCGGTAATGTGACGCCGCTGACCGCCCAGCGGAACACCCAGCATCTGATTGAAATCGCAGTCGTATACGTACCCCTGGTAGTCGATGCTCAGCAGCGATCGGCACATCACGCCAGGCACGTTGGCCGGCTGGTGTGCGCCCTTGAGCAAACTCATGTAAACATCGAACTGGCCCCGCGAAATCAGTGTGCTGCCGAATCGCTGGATCGGCAGGTTAGCCAGCGTCAACAGCGAATTGAAACGGATGCCGAAGTGCTCGCGCAGATGCTTCTTGTAGTCGACCTGCAGTTGTTGCTGGGGCGGCGGCAGCTGCGGGCCTTGCGGGTTGTAAACGAGATCCAGAAGCAGTTCGCCGTACTCGCCAGCGTAGCCCAACTTGTTCAGTCTGCGCAAACCCTCGATGCTGCGCTGGAAAACGCCATCGCCGCGCTGCGCATCGACATTTTCCTCCATGTAACAGGGCAGCGAAGCGATGACGTGCACGCCGCGTGCAGCCAGATACTCGCCCAGTTCTTCCTGGCCGGGCTCCTGCAGAACAGTCAGATTGCAACGATCGATTACGTGCACGCCGGCACCGACAGCGGCATCCACCAGGTACCTGAACTGGGCGTTGAGTTCCGGCGCCCCGCCAGTCAAATCGACAGTGCCCACACCCCGCGCCTGCATGAACTCCACAACTTGCTCGGCGGTCGCCCGGCTCATCGCCTCTTTGCGATAGGGCGAAGCATTCACGTGGCAATGCAGGCACGCCTGATTGCAACGATAACCCAGGTTGATCTGCAGAACCTCGAGCCCGGCGCGCCTGATGGCCGGAAAATCACTTTCTATCAAACGCGGCAGTGTAGCGTGCATACAGGCCCCCTCATACGGCGCAGAATATAACACGCCGAACTAGTCGAACAGACCACACTGGCTCCGCCAAGTTCCAGGACTTACAGAGACAGTTTACTTATTTCTTTTGCAAAATAAGTAAACTGTCCCCGTGATGCAGTGTTACGTTTACAAAAGCCTTGCCAAACGCGACGTTTATGTTTACCTCGATCGCCGCGGCGATTTCACCCGGCTGCCGCCGGGTTTAGCGCAACTGCTCGGTGAGTTGCAATTTGTTGTGGAATTCGAAATGACGGCGCGGCGGGTACTGGCGAAGGAAACCGCTGCCGCCGTGCTGCAGAATCTCACCACGCAGGGCTACCACCTGCAAATGCCAGATACCGAGAGACCGGCACCCGACAGCGCACACTGATATCGAAACGGGGCAGCCTGCTTGTTGCAGGCTAGTCCGGCGTCGCGAGGCCAGATTGACTGGCGAAATACGCCGCCAGATCCTGCATATCCTCCTCGGACAGCGTACCGGCGAAACCGGCCATTATCGGGTTTTTGCGCGCGCCCGATTTGTAGTCATGCAACGCCTGCAGCAGGTACGAGGCGTGCTGGCCCGCGAGGCGCGGGTTGGCGGGTATGGTGCTGTTACCGTCGACACCGTGGCAACTGGCACAAACCGCGGACTTCTCCTTGCCTTTGTCCGCATCACCGGCGGCCGAAACGGTGGCGGCCGTCATCCCCAATGCGATGCTGAACAGCACGGTCAGTATCAATCTCATGAGGTGCTCCACTATTCGAAACTGGCAAAGAAGGCCGCGATATCGGCCATATCCTGATCGTTTAGAGATACCGCGTTGGCGTGCATGGTCCCGTGCGGTCGTTGCTTGCTGGCATAGGCTTTGAGCGCCGCAACGATGTACTCGGCATGCTGTCCGCCCAGCTTGGGCACGTGATAGCTTGGGTATACGTTGCTGTATCCGGGCGTTCCATGGCACCCCATGCAGGTTTGCGCCTTGTGCTCGCCGGCGCCGGCGTCGCCAGCGGCCCAGGCGGCGGGCAAGATCAAGCTGCTGAGCAGCAGAGAAGCGAATATTAGTCTCATTAGAAACACTCGATAATATGGATGAGCTTGAGCCGCTTTTTCGAGCGGAACGAAGCGCACGCAACTGTACTTCGCAGGCCACCCTTATTCAAGGCCGGGGTGCCTGCCTGCTGCACGCAGCACGCGTTTCCCGTGCGGGCTGCCTGTGTCCCCCTTGTGGGGAATGGTTACGGTTTCGGACGGTAGTTCCAGTTCAACCAGTAGTAGCCGACGTCGTCCATGAGCTGAGCGAACTGACCGAAATCCAGAGGTTTCACCAGATAGCTGTTTACGTGCAGTCCATAGGCCTGCTCGACATCCGGTTCGGCGTCCGAGGAGGACAGCATCACCACCGGTACATCCAGGAACTCCTCGGCGGCACGGATGCGCTGCAGCACTTCGATACCGTTCACCTTGGGCATTTTAAGATCCAGCAGGATGAGGTGCGGTCGTGGACTGAGCTCGGGATCGGCAAACTCGCCGCGGCGGAACAGGTAACTCAGGGCCTCTTCGCCATCGCGCACGTGGTAGATTTTGTTTGGCACGCGATGATTCTCGAAGCTGCGCATCAACAACTCCGCATGGTCGACGTTGTCTTCCGCGAGCAGAATAATTCTCACTTCGTCCATCCGTTTTCGGCCCCCAAGCCACGGCAACCCGCCCCCCGCGTTTGCCTACGACTATTAATCCTCGCCCATTGCCAGCATCACGTCGTTTAACCGTTTAACAAAACCGGCGGGATCTTCCAGTTGCCCGCCTTCGGCGAGTATCGCCTGGTCGAGCAGTATACTGGCCCATTCGCCAAATCGCGTGTCGTCAGTCTCGCCGTCCATTCGGACCAGCAACGGATGTGCAGGATTAATTTCCAGTGTAGGCTTGCTGGAGGGCACGTCGTGTCCGGCCTGCTTCAACAGCGCCTGCATGTGCAGTGCCATTTCGTGCTCCTTGAATACCAGACAGGCGGGTGAGGTAGTGAGGCGCTTGGACACGCGCACCTCGTCGACCCGTTCGCCCAGCGCATCGCCGATTCGCTTCGTCAATTCTTTGTCGGAACCATCCTCTGGCGCGGATGTATCCACGTCGTCATCGGCCGTATCGGGCCATTCACCTTTCGCCACGGAGACCAGTTTCTTGCCCTCGTATTCCTGCAGAAACGACATCATCCAGTCATCGACGCGGTCATACATCAGCAGCACCTCGGTGCCCTCAGCACGCAGGCTTTCGAGATGCGGGCTGTTCTTTGCCGCATTGAACGCATCCGCTGTGATGTAGTAAATATGCGCCTGGCCTTCACCCATGCGCTCGATGTACTGATCAAGGGACACCGTCTGTTCCTCGCTGTCGCTGTGGGTCGAGGCAAAGCGCAACAATTTGGCGATGGCTTCACGATTGGCGTGGTCTTCGCCCGGACCTTCTTTCAAAACACGACCGAACTCGGTCCAGAACGACGCATATTTTTCCGGCTCTTTGTCGGCCAGATCCTGCAATAAGGCGAGTATCTTTTTCACCGACCCCGAGCGGATGCTGTCGATAACCTTGTTGCTTTGCAGGATCTCGCGTGACACGTTCAGCGGCAAGTCGCTGGAATCCACCAGGCCACGCACGAAACGCAGGTAGCGCGGGATCAACTGCTCACTGTCGTCCATGATGAACACGCGCTGCACATACAACTTGATGCCGTGTATATGGTCGCGATCCCAAAGGTCGAACGGCGCACGAGCCGGCAAGTAGAGCAACGTCGTATACTCGTATTTACCCTCAACACGATTGTGCGTCCACGTCAGTGGATCTTCGAAATCATGGCTCAGGTGTTTATAGAACGTCTGGTATTCTTCGTCACTGATATCTTTCTTGGCACGCATCCACAGCGCGGATGCTGCATTGACCGTTTCCTCACCCGCGTCGGTGGCTTCATCCTCACCGTCCTTTTCCGTGCTCTGCATGCGTACCGGAAAGGTGATGTGGTCGGAGTACTTCTTCACGATGCCGCGCAGACGCCATGCATCCAGAAACTCGTCGGCGTCTTCGCGTAAAGCAAGCACGACTTCAGTGCCGTGATGCTCGCGCGCCACGTTTTCCAGTGTGTAGCCATCACCGCCGTGCGATTCCCAGCGTACGCCGGCTTCGACCGGATCGCCGGCGCGACGCGAATACAGCACGACACTTTCGGCGACGATGAACGAGGAGTAGAAACCGACACCGAACTGGCCGATCAGCTGCGCATCGGCCGCCTGATCGCCGGTCAGTTTGTCGAGAAACTGACGGGTACCGGACCTCGCGATGGTGCCGATGTTTTCGACAACCTCCTCGCGGTTCATACCGATGCCGTTGTCACGCACCGTGACGGTGCGTGCATCCTTGTCGAACGCCAGGTGGATGACCAATTCACTGTCGCCACCGAACAGAGAATCGTCACTCAGCGCTTCGAAACGCAGCTTATCGCAGGCATCGGAAGCGTTTGAGATGAGCTCGCGAAGGAAGATTTCCTTGTTCGAGTACAAGGAATGGATCATCAGTCGCAGCAGTTGCGCGACTTCGGTTTGAAATTCGTGCGTTTCTTTAACGGACTCGCTCATGATCGATCCTCGTACTCGTCGGTGCAACGCCTGAATATGGCGCTGCGTGTCAAACTTTCAATCCCTGCCTACATTGTCTTGCGCCGCGTCGCGCAACCATAACTGCTGCAGGCGCATACGCAGCACGCCTTTACGATCTGCATCCTCGGTGACGCGCAGCAGTGCCCGGTAAATGCGCTCGGCATCGTCGACCAGACCTGCTTCGCTCAGCGACTCGGCTGCGTTGTAGCGTGCGGTCTGGCCCCAGGGATCTGCCGCCTGGGGATCCAGCAAGGTCGCCGAGCGCATGAAATCGTGTGCCGCCAGCGTGTATTTGTGCAACGCTTTCCACGATTCAGCGCGCCAGAATAGAATTTCCCGACGCTGCTCGGGCGTGATCGGCTGTGCCAGCACCCGCTCCAGCACGCCCACAACCGCCTGGTCCGCGCCAACCGCCTGCAAATCGAACACCACCTGTAGCAGACGATCCAGTGCCGCCGCAGACGGTTGGTGATTGCTCTCCAGCAGCGTGTGTAAAGCTGCCGCTGCGGCATCGCTGCGTCCACCCATGGTCAATATGCGGGCACGGCGCAACTGCCACTCGAACACATCTGCACCGGCCGGCGCAGAGTCCAGTGTCGACATGATCTGCGTAGCGAGCTCGATGTCCGCACGGCTCAACGCAAAATCCGCCAGTCTGTAGCGCACCGAGGCTGGCACGTCGGCGATGTCCGGAAACCGGTCGGTATCCAGATACAACTCTCGCAAGACAAAAAATCCACCGGGCTCCCTGGCCAGCAAGGTGGCCAGGCGGCCGTGAGCCAGCTCACGGATCTCGGCGCTGGCGCCTTCGAAAGCCACCACTGACAACAGCGCCCGCGCGCGAATCGGCGCCAGAGGCAACGATTTTTCCGCCTCCTCCATCCATGCCAGATCGTTACCCACCAGCAATTGCACGCTGTTCCCTACCAGGCGCCCGTAACGATGATACGCAGCCCATAATTGCCGTGCGTCGAGGGCAAAAAGTTTGTCGTTGCGATCCAGCGCCGCAGCGTAGCGAATGCCCTGATCGAGTGCCAATGCTACCCATGCACTGCTGCTCATCGCCTCGGCGGCGTGCACGGCTATCGCCCAGGCACGGGCTTTGTCCTGTGGCGATTTGATACTTTCCGCGCGTTTCCTGGTTTCTTCGAACACCTTCGCCGGCGAAGCCGCGCGCTGGCGTAAGCGGTCCAGCGTCCGCAACGCATCGGCCTCCGGCGTTGTAATACCCTCCAGTATCGATTCGACACGGCCCGTCTGCCCCGCGCTGAGCAGCACGCGGGCGCGCAACACGCGCCACGCTGGTTGCGCGTCCCGGTAGTCCTGCTGATAGCGACGCATGGCCGTCACGGCATCGTCGAAATCGTCCTCGAGCAGGTAGCTGCGCACGATCAACTGTCGCCAGGCGCTGCGCTGCGCTGCATCTATCGAAGGGTTGTGCCACAACAGTCGGCGCAGGTCGCGGCGAGCGGCCGGTGCATCGCCCAACGCCAGACGAAACCAGGCACGTTGTGTGGCCGCCCAGCGCTGCGTGGCCGGTGGCATGCCCGCGGGAATCGCATCGAGGCGTGCGAGTCCGCGTTGCCACTGCCGCCACTGAACCAGCATTGCGATGCGCGCGCGCTCCCACTCGAACCAGGCGGCAGGGTCGTTGGCGGAATCCGGCTGCTGGCTGTCCATCAGGCGCAGCGCCAGACCGGGCGCGCCGGAGCGGCCGATCTCGGTGATCGTTGTCAGTGCTTGCGCGTGACCGGAGACAGGTGCGAGCAGTGCCGCCACCAGCAGCGGCAGACCCGCAATCGCACGCACGCGGATTTCAGCAGTCATTTACGGGCTGGAATCCGCTCGGGCATCCAGCGCAGCACGGCGTACCCGGATTTACAATTTTTCGCGAATGCGCGCCGATTTTCCGGTGCGTCCCCGCAGGTAGTAGAGTTTCGCGCGGCGCACCTTGCCGCGGCGTTTGACCTTGATGTCCGCCAGCAGGGGACTGAATGTCTGGAACACGCGCTCGACACCTTCGCCATGCGACATCTTGCGCACCGTGAAAGACGAGTTCAGACCGCGATTGCGTTTTGCGATGCACACGCCCTCGAATGCCTGCAGGCGTTCGCGGCTGCCTTCTTTCACTTTCACTTGCACGACAACCGTATCGCCGGGCGAAAACTCGGGGACCTGCTTGTCCATCTGTTCGGCTTCGATTTCGTTTATCAGGTTACTCATCAGTCGTCTCCTGCACCGGGATTTCGATTCCCCAGTTGTCGTTTGTACTCTTCCAGCAATCGCTCGTCTTCGCCGCTCAGGCGCAAGCGCGCCAGTAATTCCGGCCGCCGCTGCCAGGTCCTGCCCAGTGCCTGTTGACGGCGCCAGCGTGCGATGGCGGCATGATCGCCGCTCAACAACACCGCCGGCACGCACCGCGAACAGAAATTCTCGGGCCGCGTATAGTGCGGGTGATCCAGCAGCGCGTCGCTGAACGAGTCCTGCTCGGCGGACTGGGCATCACCCAAAGCGCCCGGCTGCAGGCGCGCCAGTGCGTCGATCACCACCATCGCCGCCAACTCGCCGCCACTGAGCACGTAGTCACCCAGCGACCATTCCTCATCGACATCGGTCTCGACAAACCGCTCATCGACGCCTTCATAACGTCCGCACACCAGTATCAGCCCCGGCTTGCGGCCCTGCGTGACCAGCATCTGCTGCTCGATCGGCCGCCCCTGCGGACTCAAATACACGACCGTGCTGTCCATCGGCGCGGCAGTTCTCGCCCCAGCCAACGCTGCGGACAGTGGCTCGGCCTTCATAACCATGCCGGGCCCACCGCCGTAGGCACGATCGTCGACGGTCCGGTGAACGTCGTCCGTATAGTCTCGCGGATTCCAGGTAACCACGCTCAACAGCCCGCGCTGCACTGCGCGCCCGGTTACCCCATACCCAGTAACTGCCGTCACCAGTTCCGGAATCAGCGTGATCGCGTGGATTTCCACGACTTCATCCCAGTGTCCCGTCCCAACCGCCGCGTTCGTACCGAGCGCAGACCGTGTGCCCCAAATTGTCGGCACGCGGGACCGGCGCGCTCAGCGGCGACAGGACGCTAGAAATCCGGGTCCCAGTCCACCACCAGCCGTCCCTCGGCCAGATCGATGCCCTTTATCACCGTATCCCGCAGCCAGGGAATCAAACGCTCGCGCCCCGTTCCCTTCACCACCAGCACATCATTGGCGCCCGTTTCCAGGAGATGATCCACCACTCCCAGATCACAGCCGTCGGCAGTCGACACCTGCATGCCTTCCAGATCCGCCCACAGGATCGACTCGTCCGTGGCAGCCGGCAGAAGCTCGCGTGCCACCGCGATTTCCGCACCGACGTAGCGTGCCGCCTGCTCCGGTGCCGTACTGTCCGGCAGCAGTGCGACAACCGCGTTTCCGTGTCGGCGCCCGTCAAGTAACTCGACCGGCATCTGCTCGCCGTCAGCAAGCAGTATCCATGGTTTGTAGTCGAGAATTCGCTCGCGCGGCTCGGTGTAGGAGTGCACTCGTACCCAGCCCTTGACGCCGAATATGCCCGACACCCTGCCCAGGGTTAACAATCTGCCCATCAGCCGTCCCGAACGGCGGCCATCGGGTCACTCGCTCGCAGGTTGCGCCTTGCGGTACTCCTTGACCAGAGTAGCCACCCGTTCGCTCAACTGCGCGCCGTGGCCCGCCCAGTAGTCCACACGTTCCAGATCCAGCCGCAGCCGTTCTTCTCCGCCACTGGCAACGGGGTTGAAAAAACCCACTTTCTCCAGATAGCGTCCGTCCCGCCGATTGCGGCTGTCGGTGACCACCACCTGATAAAAGGGACGCTTTTTAGCCCCGCCGCGGGACAAACGAATCGTAACCATTATGTTTCCGTCAGTTATTAAGGGACCATGGAGCGGCTTGCGTCGCTGGCATCATACCGGGTGTGACCGGTGATAAACCGCGCAATTCTACGCGAATCGGAGTAAAAGAAAAGGCCGTTGCTAAGCCGGGGGCGAGGCAGCCCACGATCCGTTCAGCCGAATCCGGGCGGCATCTGGCCCCGCATACCGCGCATCATGTTGGCCATTTTCCCCTTGGACATCTTTTTCATCATCTTGCCCATCTGATGATGTTGTTTCAGCAGGCGATTGACGTCCTGCACCTGAACACCGGAGCCCGCGGCGATGCGGCGCTTGCGTGAGCCGTTGATGACAGCCGGATAGCGGCGTTCCTGCGGGGTCATGGCATTGATAATGGCGATCATGCGCGCCGTTTGCCGGTCATCGAGCTGCACCTTGGCGGCCGCCGGCAACGCCGCGCCGCCGGGCAGCTTGTCCAGCAGACTGGCCATCCCGCCCATATTCTGCATCTGTTCGAACTGATCGCGTAGATCGGTCAGATCGAAGCCTTTGCCTTTTTTCAGTTTCTTCGCGAGCTTCTTCGCTTTCGCCTGATCGACCTTTTGCTCGGCTTCCTCGACCAGGCTCAGCACATCGCCCATACCGAGGATGCGCGACGCCAGTCGGTCCGGATGAAACGGTTCCAGCGCGTCGATCTTTTCGCCCACGCCCAGGAACTTGATCGGTTTACCGGTGATCCGACGCACCGACAGCGCAGCGCCGCCGCGTGCGTCGCCGTCGGCCTTGGTCAGAATCACGCCGCTCAGGCTGAGCGCATCACCGAACGCTTTTGCGGTATTAGCCGCATCCTGGCCGGTCATGCTGTCCACTACGAACAACGTCTCCACCGGATTTACGGCCCGATCGATGGCGGCGATCTCGTCCATCATCTGTGCATCGACGTGCAGACGTCCGGCTGTGTCCACAATCAGGACGTCGCTGTGAAGTTTGCGCGCCTGCGCTACCGCTTCGCTGGCGATGCCCACCGGATCGTCACTGGAGCTGTTGTGGAAGTGCGCACCCACCTGCCCCGCCAGCGTGCGCAACTGCTCGATGGCGGCCGGGCGATACACGTCGCAGCTTGCCAGCATGACTTTTTTCTTTTCGCGATCCTGCAGCAGGCGGGCGAGCTTTGCCGCGGTCGTGGTTTTGCCGGCGCCCTGCAATCCAGCCATCAGCACCACGGCGGGCGGCTGCGCGGCAAGGTTGAGGCGTTGATTCTCCTGGCCCATCACCTCGACCAGCGCGTCGTGCACGATCTTGACCAGCGCCTGACCGGGCGAAAGGCTCTTCAGCACTTCCTGACCGAGTGCCCGCTCGCGCACCAGATCGATAAACTCCTTGACAACCGGCAGCGCAACGTCCGCCTCCAGAAGCGCCAGGCGCACTTCGCGCAGCGCGTCGCGAATATTGTCTTCGCTTAACCGCCCCTGGCCGCGCAGCCGCGACAGTGCACCGCCCAGGCGTTGTGTGAGACTCTCGAACACGTTTTATCCCGTCTATTGTTCCAGCGTGTAAGCGCGCACCGGATTACACTGTATACAACTGATCTGGTTGCAGCGCGTGCAGTTTGCGCTGCGGCAGCAAGTCCTGCAATTGCGCAAGCGTTTCTTCCTCGCTGCCCGGCTTGAAGTGCGAGACGCCGATTACCGGATCGTGCTCCAGCTTGCGCAGATCGTCCGCCAGTGAACTGGGGCAGTAATGCTTGGCCACACCAGCGAGTTGCTCCTCGCGATCGGAGAAAGCACACTCCACGAACAACAGATCGAGCCGTGGCAGGCGATTCAGCGCTGCCCACAAGTCGTCGGTAGTCGTGGTGTCGCCGCTGAAGCAAAAGACGCCGTCGTCCGTCTCGATGATGTACGCGCAGCACGGCACCACGTGGTTGACCTCGACGCCGGTGATGCGATGGCCGCCCAATTCGAAGGCCGCCCGCGGACTGTGCTCGGCAAAGCGCACCACCGGACGCCGAGCGTCGGGCAGCTCGGAGAAATCCGGCCATACCCGCCAGTTGAAAATGTGCTGACGCAGTATCTGCAATACCGCGCCGCTGGCGTGCACCTGCAGCGGCGATTCACGCGTCCCGAACACCGTATCCAGCAGCAGCGGCAGAGCGGCGATGTGGTCCATGTGCGAGTGGGTCAGCAGCACATGCTGCAGCGGCTGCATTTCCTGCAGTGTCAAGCGTGCCGTGCCGGTGCCGGCATCCAGCAGCAGCCAGTCGTCGAGCAGAAATGACGTGGTATGCCGATCGGCGCCAATTCCACCACTGCAGCCCAGCACCCGGACCTGCACTGTCAGTGCCTCCCAGGTGACGTGTAGGCAACTGGAGTGGCAAGGCTCGGTATATCTGCGCGCATAGACAGTCGGGTGAGGAGGTCGGCGAGGTGGGCGCATGCTACCACGCGGCCGCTGTTTGGCTCTACTCGCACGCACGCACTTCAAGCCCACCGATGGGTATGTCATGATGATCCGCAGATGCTCGGCACTTCCGTCAATATCTCGGTCACGTTGTTGTACGCCGTCTCCGCAGCCCTGCTGGCAGGCGAACTGTGGCGCGCCCCCAGCTATTCACGAATCGGCAAATGGCGACGCCTGTCGCCGGCAGTGCTGGGGTTCGTGCTGCACGGTGGGTTGATGCTTGCCCTGGTGTCGCAATCCAGCGGCCTGGATATCAGTTTCTTCAACGCCCTGTCGCTGGCTGCCTTTGCCATCGTCCTGCTGCTGTTGCTGTTTTCGGCGCTGAAGCCGGTTGAAATGCTGGGGATCGGCCTGTTACCGATCGCCGCCGTCAGCGTTATCGCGGGAGAGCTACTGGGCGATTCCCTCGCCAGCATGCCGTTGCGCGGCGAACTGCAGTTTCACGTGATCAGCTCGCTGCTCGCCTACGGGGTGCTCAGCGTCGGTGCCATGCAGGCCATCCTGGTAGGGATTCAGGCACACCTTCTGCGCACCCACCAACCGGGTGGATTTGTGCGCGCCCTGCCACCGTTGAACCGCATGGAGGAACTGCTGTTTCAACTGCTGGCAATCGGTTTCGCCCTGCTGTCGATCGCCCTGCTCAGCGGGTTTATGTATCTGCACGATATGTTTGCCCAGCATCTGGTGCACAAAACCGTGCTGTCGCTGGTCGCGTGGACGGTTTTCGGCGTGGTGCTGCTTGGCCGCTACGTCTGGGGGTGGCGTGGCCTGCGCGCGGTACGTTGGACGCTCGCCGGCCTGGTGTTTCTGTTGCTGGCTTACTTCGGCAGCAAATTCGTGCTTGAATTGCTGTTGCAGACTTGACAGGGGAAACCTCACGGGCTAGTTATTGATGATCGTAAAACCTTCTCATGATCCAACCCCTGCCGCGGCGTCGTGCGGCACCCAGATCGGGCCGACTCGGTAGCCACATTTGAGCGAAATCCCGCTAAGCGCGCTGAGCGGCGCGCTGTGTGTGTTGATCCTACTTTCCGCCTTCTTCTCGGGCTCGGAAACCGCGTTGATGTCGCTGAACCGGTATCGGCTGCGGCACCTGGTAAAAACCGGGAACCGTGGCGCGGCACGCTCCGCACGCCTGCTGGAACGGCCCGATCGACTGATAGGATTGATCCTGTTGGGGAACAATTTCGTCAACATCTCGGCCTCGGCGCTCGCCACAGTCATGACGTTGCGGCTGTACGGCGAAGCGGGCATCGCCATTGCCACCGGCCTGTTGACACTGGTAATACTGATATTCGCGGAGGTCGCGCCCAAGACGTTGGCAGCACGGCACCCGGAGCGCATCGCTTTCCCTGCTGCATTTGTCTACGAGCCGCTGCTCCAGGTCTTGTACCCGCTGGTATGGCTGGCCAACGTGCTGGCACACGGTGTATTGCGCCTGTTCGGCCAGGGCGGTGTGCGTGGTCCGAACGACAGTCTCGAGGCCGAGGAGTTTCGTACCCTGGTCAATGAAACCGGTGTGCTGATCCCCAAGGGTCATCAGCGCATGCTCGTCAATATTCTCGACCTGGAAAAAATCACCGTTAACGACATCATGGTGCCGCGCAACGAAATCGTCGGCATCGACCTGGACGACGACTGGGACGAGATCATCGCGCAGATCAGCACCAGTGCCCACGGCCGCATCCCGGTGTTTCGCGACGATATCGGTAACGTGGTCGGGATCCTGCATCTGCGCCGTCTGGTAGACGCCGCCCTGCACGACGAACTGCAGCCACAAAACCTCGAACAGCATATCCGCGAGCCGTATTTCATTCCCGAAGGCACGTCGCTGACACGTCAGCTGCTGAACTTCCAGCAGCACAAGGAGCGCATCGGCCTGGTGGTCGACGAGTATGGCGACATCCAGGGACTGGCGGCGCTGGAAGACATCCTGGAGGAGATCGTCGGCGAGTTCACCACGGTGCGGGTCACCACCTCGCGCGACATTCACCCGCAGGACGACGGTACTTATATCGTAGACGGCGGCACCCAGGTGCGTGAACTGAATCGAGCGTTCACGTGGAGTCTGCCCACCACGGGTCCGCGCACCCTGAACGGGCTGATTCTGGAGCACCTCGAGATCATCCCCGAATCCGGCACCACTTTCTTACTGCAGAATCACCCGGTGGAGATCCTGCAGACCAAGGACAACGCCGTAAAATCGGTGCGCATACACCCGGCAGTGCGCCCACGCGCCGGGCATACGGCGGAAGCTGCGGAAGAATCGCCGTCGCCTAGCGATTCGTAGGCTGCCGCGCACACCATGCAGAAAGCCGGACAGAAAACCAGCTATCAGTGCACTGACTGTGGCGCGCTTGCCGCCAAGTGGAGCGGCCAGTGCGCCGATTGTGGCGCCTGGAATACGTTACAGGAAACACTGGTAAGCAAGACCACGATGCGCGTCTCGCGTAACGCCGGCAACAGCATCGAGATCGCCGCTGACGTGGTACTGGCCAGCGAACCGCGCACCGCCACTGGCATCGCCGAACTCGACCGGGTGCTGGGCGGCGGTCTGGTGCACGGATCGGTCGTGCTGCTGGGCGGCGATCCGGGAATCGGCAAATCGACCCTGCTGATCCAGACGCTGGCTAGCTTGTCGGCCGGAATGAAAACACTGTACCTCACCGGCGAGGAGTCGTTACAACAGGTGACGTTGCGGGCCAAGAGACTGGGGCTGGCGGTCGACACGCTGCGTCTGTTGAGTGAGACCTGTGTCGAACAGATACTTGATACGTGCCGCAGCGACCGCCCGCAGGCGCTGGTCATAGATTCGATTCAGACCCTGTATTCGGAAAGCCTGCAGTCTGCCCCCGGATCGGTCAGCCAGGTGCGCGAATGTGCCGCGCAGTTGGTCAGGTTTGCCAAGCAGACCCAGACTGCCTTGTTCCTGGTCGGCCACGTGACCAAGGAAGGCACCCTTGCTGGTCCACGCGTGCTGGAGCATATGGTCGACACAGTACTGTATTTCGAAGGCGACCCGAGCAGCCGCTTTCGGGTCATCCGGGCGGTAAAGAACCGTTTCGGCACGGTCAACGAGCTGGGTGTGTTTGCGATGGGCGAACGCGGCCTGCAGCAGGTCAGCAACCCTTCAGCGTTGTTTCTCTCGCAGCACTCACAGCCGGTACCGGGTAGCGCCATAATGGTTACCCGGCACGGTACGCGACCGCTGCTGGTAGAGGCGCAGGCCCTGGTCGACAGCAGCCACTTGAGCAACCCCCGCAGGGTTACGCTGGGGTTGGAGCAGAACCGCTTGTCGATGCTGCTCGCGGTGCTGCACCGACACGCGGGTATCGCGATGTACGATCAGGATGTTTTCGTCAACGTCGTCGGTGGGGTGCGCGTCAGCGAGACCGCTGCGGACCTGGCCATAGTGTGCGCCGTCTACTCCTCTTTCCGTGACCAGCCGATCCAGTCGCAGACAGCGATTTTCGGCGAGGTAGGGCTAGCCGGCGAAATCCGACCCGTGCCGTTCGGCGAGGAACGCCTCTACGAAGCCGGCAAGCACGGCTTTACGCGCGCGATCCTGCCAGCCGCAAACGCCCCTCGCAAGCATACGGGGAGACTCGAAATCCTCGCCGCCGAGCGTCTCGCCGACGTGATCGAAGCGCTCTAGCCTTCATTGCCGGTAGCATCCTTAGTCGGTACTCTTGGAGATCTCAGGTGTCAGGGCACTTGCAAAAACATTGGCCGTTTCAAGTACTCTGACCCCTTAGAATTCACTAAACGGCACGAGAAATGAAAGATAAAGACGCCGAAGCCGCCCAGCCCCCGGCGTTCGAAACCGCGCTCGGGGAACTCGAGAAGCTGGTCGAAAACATGGAACGCGGCGATGTCAGTCTCGAGGAGTCGCTGCGCATGTTCGAACGCGGCGTCGAGCTTGCTCGCCACTGCCAGGCCGCGCTGCGTGATGCGGAAAACAAAATCCAGGTGCTGATGGAACAAAACGGGCAGCAGGTGCTGGATGACCTGGTCAGCGACGAACGACAAGATTAGCAGGGCGCCAGACTGCACATACAGCCGCATTGAACCAAGAAGCACGTTTGACCACCGCTGAAACGCGCGCTCTGCAGGATCGTGTGGGCAGTTATCGCGAGCGCGTCGACGCTGAGCTCGAGCGTTGGCTGCCGAGTGCCGAGGAGGAACCCTCGCGCCTGCACAGGGCTATGCGTTACGCCGTTATGGGTGGCGGGAAACGAGTCAGACCGGTACTGATTTACGCGACCGGCGAATCCCTGGACATCGATCTGGAGCGGCTGGACGCCGCGGCGGTCGCGGTCGAGTTCATGCACGCGTATTCGCTGGTGCACGACGACCTGCCGGCCATGGACGACGACGATCTGCGCCGCGGACAACCCACCTGCCACAAGCGCTTCGATGAGGCCACCGCCATCCTTGCCGGGGACGCGCTGCAGGCCCTCGCCTACCAGGTTCTATCTCAACATCCGGCAATCTCGGACGAGCACGCGGTGCGCGCGCGCATGATCGCAACGCTGGCGCATGCCAGCGGTTCCGAGGGCATGGCCGGCGGTCAGGCGATCGACCTGGATTCAGTCGGCAAACTGCTTGATCTGCAGGCACTGGAAGACATGCATCGCAGAAAGACGGGCGCGCTGTTTCGTGCCTGCGTTGCCTTTGCCGCCTACAGCCACCCACAGTTGAGTGACGATCTGCTGAAGCGCCTCGACCGATATGCCGCAGCCATCGGTCTGGCTTTCCAAATCGCCGACGACATTCTCGACGTGACCGGCGATACCAAGACCCTGGGCAAAACGACGGGCGCCGACAGCACGCTGAACAAACCCACCTATCCCTCGATCCTGACACTGGCTGGCGCGCGGCATCACGCCTTGCAGATGCACCATGAGGCACTGGACTCCCTGCACGGCCTAGGTGAGAAGTTCGACGTACTTCGCCAGCTATCCGCCTATATCGTGCATCGGGATTACTAGCTGCCTGTTCCCCGTCGCGAGACTGGCAGTGCACGGACACGAGCTGGATGTGTAGCGTGTGTTGCGCAGGTGCAACCGGTCCGATAATCTGGACGTTATCCCGTCGCCACTGCGGACACACCGCGGCGAATGGTGGATGACGGAGCGCAGTCGACACAACAACCATGAGCACTGAAACCAAATTCCCCTTGCTGTCCGACCTGGACTCGCCGGCACAGCTGCGCGAGTTCAGCGAAGCCAAGCTGGTAGCCTTGGCGGATGAACTTCGCGAGTACGTGATCGAATCGGTGGCCCGCAGCGGCGGCCATCTCGGCGCGGGATTGGGCGCGGTGGAATTGACAGTGGCGCTGCACGCAGTGTTCGACACGCCCCATGACCGCCTGGTCTGGGATGTCGGCCATCAGACCTACCCCCACAAGGTACTCACCGGGCGCCGCGATCGACTGGCGACGATACGTCGCAAGGGCGGGTTGGCACCGTTCCCCAAACGCTCGGAAAGCGAGTACGACACCTTCGGCGTGGGCCATTCCAGCACGTCCATCAGTGCCGCGCTGGGTATGGCGATAGCCGCGCAGCGAACCGCCGAACGGCGTGAGGTGGTGGCGGTGATCGGCGATGGCGCGATGACCGCCGGGCTTGCTTTTGAGGCACTCAATCACGCCGGCGACGCGGAAGCCGACATGCTGGTGATTCTGAACGACAACGACATGTCGATTTCGCCCAACGTCGGCGCACTGCGCAAGTACCTGGCACGCATCCTGTCCGGGCGACTGTATTCCAGTGCCCGTGAAGGCAGCAAAAAAGTACTCTCCAAGATGCCGCCCATGTGGGAGCTGGCGCGGCGCGTCGAAGAGCACATGAAAGGCATGGTAGTGCCAGGCACCCTGTTCGAGGAACTCGGTTTCAACTACTACGGGCCGGTGGATGGTCACGACCTGCCGAATCTGCTGAAAATGTTGAAAAATCTTCGCCAGTTGCGCGGGCCGCGTTTGCTGCACGTGGTCACGCAGAAAGGCAAGGGCTACAAACTGGCAGAAGAAAACCCGTTGCGCCTGCATGCCATCAGTCCGCTGGACCCGAAAACCGGCAAGACTCTCGCGACCAGCAAACCCTCCGGCCCCAGTTACACGCAGGTATTTGGCGAATGGCTGTGCGACATGGCCGCTCGCGATGAGCGATTGATCGGTATCACACCGGCGATGCGCGAAGGTTCGGGACTGGTCGATTTCTCGGGCGCCTACCCGGACCGTTATTTCGACGTCGGCATTGCCGAGCAGCACGCGGTTACCCTGGCCGCTGGCCTGGCGGTAGATGGCGCCAAGCCGGTGGTGGCAATCTATTCCACGTTCCTGCAGCGCGCTTACGATCAACTGGTGCATGACGTCGTGCTACAGGACCTGGACGTCCTGTTCGCCATCGACCGGGCCGGCGTGGTCGGTCCCGATGGACCCACCCATGCGGGCAGTTTTGATTTCAGCTTCATGCGCTGCCTACCCGGGATCGTAATCATGGCGCCGGCCGATGAGAACGAATGCCGGCAGATGCTTTACACAGGGTTTCAGCATCCGGGCCCGGCATCGGTTCGCTACCCGCGCGGCTGCGGCCCGGGTGTGACGGTGCAGGCGCCGATGACGGGCGTACCGATTGGCCGCGCCCAGGTACGGCGACACGGTCGCCGGGTAGCGCTGCTGGGATTCGGTGCAGTGGTTCCCGACGCCCACGCGGTCGCTGAGCAACTTGATGCAACATTGATCAATATGCGCTTCATAAAACCGCTGGACGAAGCGGCAATCCTGCAGGCGGCACGCGAACATGCACTGCTGGTGACTATAGAAGACAACGCGGTCGCCGGTGGCGCTGGCAGTGCCGTCAACGAAAGCCTGATGCGGCACAACATCGCCGTGCCCGTGCACAACCTCGGCCTACCCGACCGATTCGTCGAACACGCCTCACGCGAGGAAATGCTGGCAGAGTGCGGCCTTGATCGCGCCGGCCTGCTCGCCAGCGTACAGCAGCTGCTGCACGATCTCGAGAGCGCCACGCCGTTGAGCGCCTTGTCGGCCTCCAGCTAGTGTCCTGTCCAACAGGGTACTACCGTCACACGCAATCGACCTGCCGCTCCGCGGCTGCTAATATCCGACTTCTTTAGTCGGATATTTATCCAGCGCAGGCCATGAAACTCAGCCGACCTCAATCCCAAGTCGCTGCACTGCCGCCCGACCGTCACGACATCCCGGACGTACAGGCAAGTACGGACGTGCGTGAAATCGACATCCAGCGCGTCGGCATCAAAGACTTACGCCATCCGCTGGCGTTTGTCGACCGCAGCGGCACGCCGGTCAATACAGTGGCCCACGCCAGCATGACGGTGCACCTGCCCAAGGAATACAAGGGTACGCACATGTCACGATTCGTCGAGTTGCTGAACGAAAGCCGTGAACCGTTGTCGATTCGCGGATTGCAGACGCTGGTAGAAATGATGAACGAGCGGTTGCACGCGCGGGCCGGGCATATCGAACTGACCTTCCCCTATTTCCTGCGCAAGCAGGCACCTGTGTCCGGGGTAGAAAGCCTGATGGACTACTCTGTCACATTGGCCGCGTCGGTGACCGAACAGCGCTTCGATCTGACTGTCACAACGGTAATCCCGATTACCAGCCTGTGCCCCTGCTCAAAGGAAATCAGCGACTACGGCGCGCACAATCAGCGCTCGCACGTAACCGTCAATGCCAGAGTGGAGCCGAGCATGTGGATCGAGGACCTGATCGATCTGGTGGAAGATCAGGCATCCAGCGAGTTGTATGCGTTCTTGAAGCGCCACGACGAGAAATTCGTCACCGAGCAGGCGTACGACAATCCCAAGTTCGTCGAAGACGTGATTCGCGATGTGGCCGCACAATTGAACATGGAGCCGCGCATCCATGCCTACACGCTGGAAGTGGAGAACTTCGAAGCCATTCACAATCATTCCGCTTACGCGATGATCGAGGTGGATGACGCCGGCGGGAAATAAGGCAAATAAAGGGACATTCTTTTTTCTTCGACGCGAAGAAACACCACTTGTTGAGGACTGCGGAAAAGAAGAATGTCCCCATAGCCCGGTAACGCGGTTACACCTCGAACCAGTCGGATTCGCTTTCCTGCCGCAGCACACCTGGCCAGTCCGGCGCGCAGCCAAGCGCCGCGCTGACGCAGCGCAATGCTTCCTCGGGAGTATTGTTATTGCCGCTGATGTGCGCGAGCAGCAACGTATCCAGCTCATCGGTAGCGAGCTTTTGCAGCAATTCGGCCGCCTGGTGATTGCCCAGATGACCATAAGGGCTGGCTACCCGCGCCTGCACTGCAGGTGGGTAAGGCCCCGCGCGCAACATGTCGGCATCGTGATTGCACTCCAGGATCAAGCTGCGGCACCCACGCAGATGACTCACGATATGAGCGGTGATGGACCCTGTGTCGGTGAGCACCCCCAGACGTGCGTCGCGGCAGGCGAACACGAACTGACAGGGCTCGGCCGCATCGTGCGGTACCGGAAACGGGTGCACTTCCAGGTCACCAATCTGCAGACTGCGATGTGCGTGGATCGGAGTGATCCGCGGCAGGTCGCTGTCGCGAAGCATAGCAAGCGTTCCGTAGGTAGCCCAGACGGGTAAATCGAAACGCCGCGCCAGCGGCCCTACGCCGCCCGCATGATCGGCGTGTTCGTGCGTCACCGCGATGCCCGTCAGCGACTCCGGACTGACGCCGAGATTGGCCAGGCGCCTGACCGTTTCCTTGATCGTGAACCCGCAGTCCAGCAGCAGGCAGGTATCGGCCGCAGCGATCAACGTGGCATTGCCCGCACTGCCACTGCCCAGTGAAGCAAAACGCACGATTGATCCCCCTTGATACACGCCCCACGGTTGGAAAGGATAACGCCGGGCACCCTTCCCTTCGTCCCAGCGGTCCACAGACTGCGTCGGCGCGATCGTTCCATTCGCTGTTTTGAAATGTTCCAAGGGTCGCTTGCCAAGCACAACCCGGCTCAGTCGATCAGCCGCTCCGCCGCTTTTCCTCCGACATCCGGGCGGCAAGCATCATGGGGATGTCTATCCAGGGGCAGTAGGTAGCGTCTCGTGGCCGGCAACGACAGTTCAACGCAGTTTCTCGTGCAAGCGCTGCAGGATCTGTTTCTCCAGCGCGGGCAGCTTGGAAGACCCGGTGGCATCAGTAATCGTGATTCGCGTCTTGCCCGGCTCTTCCAGAACGTACACCTGATAGTATTGTTCGATCTTTTGCTCATCGCCGAACAGCCCGAAGAAGAATCCCTGCTGCTCGTTGTCCCCGGCGTCTTGCGTGGCCTGCGCAGTGTCGTCAGCAGGCGGAACACCCTCGAACAGCACCTCGTATCGGGATTCCGATTTGACCGTGTTTTCGATGTCCAGCCCGATCTCTTCGATCGCCTCGCCCGCCAGCGGCCATACCCGGTGATGCGTTTCCGCCACCACCAATGTCAACTCGCCGCTCTTTTCTTCGAGGTACGCGCGCGCCGCCAGCTGCTCCACTTCGTCGGACGTGAGCACGCCCCTGGCGACCTGCTCCTGCACGCCAAGAAACACCAGCAGGCGCAATAACATTTCCGTTTCCTGCTCGCTCTGCGGTGGACGCTTGATCAGAACACCCTCGTCGGTCGGCCGGCCGCGGGCGTCGGCCACAACCGCCGGTACGATACGCCGCTGGGTGACGAACAGCCGCACGGTTTTGTCGGCGTCGGAGATGCGCTCCACGCGCAGCCGAAAACGTTCTCTGGGTTTGTCCGCAGGACCGGAGAAGAGATCCGCGACGGCGCCACCGATGCCGCTCGAACTCTCCTCGGTCACGTTCCGCCACTCCGTTTCGATCACGCCCAGCAACGGTTCGTCACGGGCTATCTGGTAGCCATGGTGGGTGAGAAAGTCCTTCAGCGACGGCCATAGCTCGCGCGCGTCCGCATCCAGTTCCAGCCAGCGTGCGGACCCATCGCGGACCAGACGCACGGATTCGGGACTGGGCAACAAGGTACTGTGAGCAATTTTACTCTTGCCGCTCTCCGGAAGTCGCAACAGCGCCTCGCGCGCATTGCTGGAAAGATCCGGTGGAATTTCCAGGAGCGCGCGTTCCTCTGCGGAGACGTAGGCAACCGTCGGGTCGTCACTGTGCTTTCCTAACATGCCACAGGATGTAACGCCGAGGGCAATGCCACCGGCCGCCAGCGTACGGCAGACTGTCTTGAAAGCGGTCTGCCTCAAAGCACGCCAGCGGTTTCTAACGCTGCTCTCACGTTTTGATGCCTGGCCTCGGAAAGCCAGGTCAGCGGCAGGCGAATGCCCTTTTCGATCAAGCCCATCTGCTGCAGCGCCCACTTGGCGGGTATCGGATTCGATTCGCAAAACAACTCGCGATGCAGTGGTATCAGTTTGTCGTTGATCTTGGTTGCCGCAGCACGGTCAGCCGCCAGCGCCGCATCGCACATGTCATGCATCAACCTAGGCGCCACATTCGCGGTCACTGAAATAACGCCATGACCGCCAGCGAGAATCACTTCCATCGCATTGTGGTCTTCGCCCGAATAGACGCCGAAATTGTCATCGCAACTGGCAATGATCTCGCTGGCGCGCTCCACGCTGCCGGTGGCTTCCTTCACGCCGATGATGTTGTCCACCACGGAAAGACGGGCCACGGTATCGGGCAGCATGTCGACCGCAGTGCGGCCGGGGACGTTGTAGAGAATCTGGTCTATCGAGACCGCCTCGGCAACTGCCTTGAAGTGCAGGTACAGACCCTCCTGAGTAGGTTTGTTGTAGTACGGCGTGACCAGCAGGCAGGCGTCGACACCCGCATTCTTGGCGTTTTGTGTCAGTTCGATCGCCTCGCTGGTGGAATTGGCACCGGTGCCGCCGATGACCGGGATGCGTCTGGCGACTAGGTCGACAACACGTTTTATGACGTAGCTGTGCTCGGGAATATCCAGCGTCGCCGATTCGCCGGTGGTGCCGACCGCGATGATCGCGTCAGTGTCGTTCTCTATATGGAACTCCACCAGGCGTGCCAGTGAATCCTCGTCCAGCGACCCGTCTGCGTGCATGGGCGTCGCCATGGCAACCATACTACCTTTGAACATATCTTCTCACCGGTTCGCGCCGAAACCCGTAGTATATGTCCACCGGCGCGCGCCTGCCACGCGGGGAACCCCGTGGCGTGGTGTACCATCCCTCGCTCATTTCCAACCGGGAGAGAATTTATGCGGCCCGTGCTGGCAAAAAGACGCAGTGGCTATCGCGGCAGGACCGTTGCAGGTGCTTACCGGACATGACAGAGGATCTGTCGGTGCGCGAGTATGGCGCGAACGATTTCGCGGCGCTGGCCACGCTCTGGTCCGATTGCGATCTGCTGCGACCCTGGAACGACCCGCAGAAAGACATCGACCGCTGCCTTGAGAACCCGTCGAGCACGATTCTCGTCAGAGAACATCCCGAACGCAAAGGGCTCGGCGCCAGCGTAATGCTGGGCAGCGACGGCCATCGCGGCTGGTTGTACTATCTGGCTGTGGCGCCGGATCTACAACGCCATGGCGTCGGGCAGCAGGTAGTACGGGCCGCCGAGAACTGGCTGGCGGAGCGCGGTGTCGGCAAAGTCATGCTCATGTTGAGGCCCGACAACCACGCCGTCGTCGACTTTTACCGTTCGCTCGACTATGAAATCGAGGACCGCGTGCTGATGGCGCACTGGTTGTAGCGAGCTTTCGTGCCCATTATCGCGCGCTCTCACGCATATCACGTTTGCCCTGTAACTTTTCCCGGGCCAGCCGATCAGCGACCTCGCTGGTGTTGCGTCCCTCGCGCTCGGCACGCTCAAAAATCTCCGTGAGGGTGGCACCGATGCCCGCGACGCGCTCGTTCACGGCATCGACATCGAACGACTCGAGTTCCAGCGCAACGTCAATCACACCGCCAGCATTGATCACGTAGTCGGGCGCGTAAAGTATGCCGCGCTCCGCGAGTGCGTCTGCATGCCGGGGCTGCGCCAGCTGATTATTGGCGGCGCCGGCGACGATGCGCGCCCGCAACGTTGCGGCGGTGTCGTCATTGATCACCGCGCCCATCGCACACGGCGCGAACACATCGACGTCCAGAGCGAAAATTTCTTCCGGTGTCACCAGCTTCGCGTTGACTTCACCACACGCCAGACGCGCACGGTCCGTATCTATATCGGTCAGCCACAACCGGGCACCTTGCGCGGCGAGACGCTTCGCCAGTTTGAAGCCGACGCTGCCGACACCCTGCACAGCCACGCGCACGCCATCGAGTTCGTCGCGTTGCAAACGAAAGGCAACGGCGGCACGGATGCCTGCGTACACGCCGTAAGCGGTGGCTGGCGATGGGTCTCCCGTGCGCATGCCACCCTGCGCTGTCGGTTTATCGGCGATGCCGGCAACATGGCGGGTCACGTCGCGCATCGCCTTGAGATCCTCGACCGTGGTGCCGGAATCCTCCGCGGCAATGTAGCGGCCGCCCAAACCGTTCACGGCCTCGCCCATGGCGATCATCAGTGCACGGGACTTGTCCCGGGCTGGATCACCGATAATGACCGATTTACCACCACCCAGTTGCAGACCGGCGAGAGCCGATTTGTACGTCATGCCACGCGACAGTCGCAAGACATCGGCCAGCGCAGCCGCCTCGTCGGCATAGGGCCACATGCGCACACCGCCCAGCGCGGGTCCCAGGGCGGTATTATGAATGGCGATAATAGCCCGCAGCCCGGATGCCTGGTCGTGGCAGAAACACACCTGCTCGTGAGCGTCGAATTCTGCGTGCGCAAAAACGTTCATGATGCAAACCTCCCACGCTGCCGTGGCCGTTAAAAGGAATTGCAGAATTCGCGCCAGTGCCGGTTGTCTGCCGTTTCGCGACGGTCAGACCGATGCTCGGCTTGGAACGGCACGGGCCTGTCTACTAGAGTTCGTTGTGTGCAGCGCAACGGCGACGCCGGCCGGAGGTGGACGATGAATCGATCATCGGTTTCTCCACAGCAGGATCACTGCAAGGGGTTGGTTGACGTAGCGCGCCTTGCCCTTTTGGGGCGGTGCGGCGCTACTGTAGTTTGACCTGTGCTTACGGTCAAACGTTCCACCAACAGATCGGCAGGCGGGTGCAATTCTTGACCAAATGGAACCCTCACTCCCTGCCGCTCTCCCAGAGCAGAACGAGAGGGAACAATCAAAGCCCTTTTCCCCTTGGTGGAGAAGGATCGAGATGGGGGCACTCAGACGCGCGTCAAAGACTGACGATCTTGCCAGGATTCATTAGGTTATAGGGGTCCAGCGCCTTTTTGACGGCGCGCATCACATCCACGGCATCGCCAAGTTCATCGTGCAGGAACTGCAGCTTGCCGCAGCCGATGCCGTGCTCGCCGGTACAGGTCCCCTCCATCGCCAGCGCGCGTGCTACCAGACGCTCGTTCAACGCCTCGGCCCGCGCGAGCTCATCGGCATCTCGAGGATCGATAACCAGGCTCAGGTGAAAATTGCCATCGCCGACATGGCCGACGATCGGCGCAAACAGATTGCTTTCGTCGATGTCGCGGCGCGTTTCCAGAATGCATTCCGCGAGCCGCGAAATCGGCACGCATACGTCCGTGGCCCAGAGCTGCGCGCCCGGGCGTGCGGCTTTATTGGCGTAGGCCGCATCGTGGCGCGCCTGCCAGAGCTTGTTGCGCTCTTCGGTGTTAGTGGTCCAAGCGAAATCCTTGCCGCCTTCGCCGGCGGCGATCTCGCCAACCGTTTGTGCCTGCTCGGCGACCGACGCCTCGCTGCCGTGAAACTCCAGGAACAGCGTCGGCGCAACCGTCAGCGAAAGATCCGAGTACTTGTTGACCGCGTCGATCTGCAGCTCGTCCAGCAACTCGATGCGTGCTACTGGCACGCCCATCTGGATAGTCATTATCACCGTGTCGACGGCGCCGGCCAGGGTGTCGAAAGTGCACACCGCAGACGAGATCGCCTCCGGAATGCCGTATACACGCAGGGTGATCTCGGTGATGACGCCCAGCGTGCCTTCGGAGCCGACGAACAAGCGGGTCAGGTCGTAGCCGGCAGCCGATTTACGCGCACGGCGTCCAGTTTTGATGATCCGCCCGTCGGCAAGCACCACGGTCAGCGCAATCACCGCTTCGCGCATGGTGCCGTAACGCACGGCGTTGGTACCGGACGCCCGTGTCGCAGTCATGCCGCCCACCGAGGCGTCGGCACCGGGATCCATGGGGAAGAACAAACCCGTATCGCGCAAATAATTGTTAAGTTCCTTGCGCGTGACACCCGGTTGCACCACCACGTCGAGATCCTCGGCATTGACCCGCATGATCTGATTCATCTGCATCATATCGATGCACACACCGCCGGCCAGAGCCGCCACATGTCCCTCAAGGGACGTGCCGGTTCCGTAGGGGATCATCGGCACCTTTGCCGCTGCGCAAATCGAGACGATCTCGGCCACTTCCTCGGTACTTTGCGGATAGACCACCGCCTGCGGTGGCGCACCTTCATGATACGACTCGTCGCGGCCATGACGTTCGCAAACCGCCGCCGACGTGGTGATTCTATCGCCCAGCAAAGCGCCCAGACGCTCCAGCGTGGGATCGATATCTACTACCTGTGTGATCGCAACAGCCATAGTCTTAAATCGTGCTGCCTCGTGTGTGTTGTTCGATCATCTCTATGTTCAGCTTCGGCCCCGGCAGGTGCGGGTTGACTTCCAGTGCTTTGCGGAACGCGCTGATTGCAGCGTCCCACTGCTCGCTGTGCAGGTAGATCAGCCCCAATCCGGACAGCGCACCGAAATGTCGCGGTTCCAGCACCAGCGTGTGCTTGATATCGTCTATAGACGCGGAGTGCTCGCCCATCAGATACAGCAACGTCGCGCGACGGTTCCAGGCTTCGGCAAACCCGGGCGTCAGCTTCACCAGCTCGTCAAACGCGGTCAACGCCTGGTCGAAACGGCCTTCCTGCATATGCTGCTCGCCGCGCACGAAGATTTCGCGCCCTCTGACGTCGTCCGTCTGATACCAGATCTCCCAGATCTGCCGGGTGATGCCCTGCGCTAACTGCGCGTCTGCGGTGGCATGCAGTTGCGCAAACAACCCGTCCAGCCGCTCGTCTTTCTGATCGGACAGGGCCGTACCGAGCGGCCCAAACAGCAATGAAAACAGCAACACCAGGAAACGCATCGTTGCAGTATGGCCGCTCGGCAACAGCTTGCCAAGCACCCCGCCGCCGCCCCGGAACGCGGCCGTGACAGCTGCTGTTACCCCGTTCGGCACCCGGCACTGCGCCGGGTATTTCCGGCATCCCGGTGAGGGCACTGCCGGCGCGGAACAGGTGGACCGGCGTGAGCGTCTTTTCCCAGGTACACTATCCGGTTCCCGCGCTCGAGCGCGGGAACCGGGCTTGAGAAGTACTGGCCGTGCCGCCGCGGGTGGTCGTGGTGCGCGTGGTCGACGGCGCGCAGCGTTTTACCCGGAGCAACGCGGTGAATTGGCACAAATCGGACATCAACATGCAACTCGAAAACGTCAATGTCGTCAAGCAGGAGCTGCTGCCCACACCGCAGCAGGTCAAACAGGATTTACCGAACTCGCCGGCGGCCGGGAACACGGTGCTTGCCGGGCGCAAGTCCGTGCATAACATTCTCGATCGTAAGGACCACCGCATCCTGATCGTTGTCGGTCCGTGCTCGATCCATGATCCGAAGGCGGCGCGCGAGTACGCTCGGAAACTGAAGGAACTGGCCGACGAAGTGAGCGACACACTGTTGCTGATCATGCGCGTTTATTTCGAGAAGCCGCGTACCACAGTCGGTTGGAAAGGCCTGATCAACGATCCCTTCATGGACGATTCGTTCCACATCGAAAAGGGCCTGTACGTCGCCCGCGAATTGCTGCTGGAGCTGGCCGAGCTGGGCCTGCCGACGGCCACGGAAGCCCTCGACCCGATCTCGACGCAGTACATGTCCGACCTGCTCACCTGGGCGGCGATCGGCGCACGCACCACCGAGTCGCAGACGCACCGCGAAATGGCCAGCGGTCTGTCGATGCCGGCCGGTTTCAAGAACGGTACCGACGGTTCGCTGGATGTGGCGATCAACGCGCTGCAGTCGGTCTCGCAGCCGCACCATTTTCTGGGCATCGACCAGGAGGGCAAGATCAGCGTGTTACGCACGCGGGGTAATGCGTACGGACACGTAATTCTGCGCGGCGGTGGGGGTCGACCCAACTATGACTCGGTGAACGTGGCTCTGTGCGAGCAGGCACTGGAAAAAGCCGGCCTGGCCAGCAACATCGTGGTCGACTGCAGCCATGGCAATTCCAACAAGGACCCTGCCTTGCAGACCCTGGTCGGCGAAAACTGCGTCAATCAGATCCTGGAGGGCAACCGCTCCATTATCGGCCTGATGCTGGAAAGCCACCTAAACTGGGGCAATCAATTGATCCCGGAGGATCTTTCGCAGCTCCAGTACGGTGTCTCGGTGACGGATGCCTGCATCGACTGGCCGACGACCCAGACCTCGCTGCGGGACTGGAGCGCCAGGCTGCGCGAAATTCTCCCTGCGCGCCGCGACTGACCGGTTCCCGGAGCCGCATAGCGCCGATGCAGTTCTACATTGTGCGCAGGGAAAGCCAGGGCTACCTGGCTGTGATGCCCCACCCGGACGCTGCACAGCTGCCCGAGCAGGTAGCGGGGTTGCGTCGCCGCGGCGTTGCCGTGCTGGTGTCGCTGCTGCAAACGCACGAGCGCGACAGCCTGGGCCTGGCCGACACCGGACACCTGTGCGCCCGGCAGGGTATCGAGTACCTCTCCCATCCGGTCGAAGACCTGCAGGTGCCCACCGACAGCGAGGCGTTCGCGAAGCTTGCGCTCGCCCTGAAAGATCGGCTGCTGGCCGGCACCGGAATCGCCATCCATTGCCGCGCCGGCATCGGCCGCTCGGGATTGCTGGCGGCAAGTGTACTGGTGGCCTGCGGTTTCACCCCTGCCGAGGCCTTCGCCGAGATTTCGGCAGCGCGTGGGGCGAGCGTGCCGGAGGTGCCTGCTCAGGGTCTCTGGCTGCAGCGCCACCGGAAACTGCTGGTCCTGGGCTGAAAAACGGCGCTCCGCGGGGCCCGTGGCAGGCGAATTGCCGTTGCGTGATAGCTATGTCACTACGTTATACTCTGCTGCAGATGGCGTAGCGGGATCCGCGAACCCCATCACCATTGAACAACAACTGAAGATTAAAGCGAGGAGACGAGATGACTGTCAAAACCACATTAACCGTGTCCGCCGCCGCATTGGCGATCGGCCTGACCGCCGGCGCCCAGGCGGGCACTGTGGACGACGTGAAGGCGCGCGGCACGCTGAACTGCGTAGTCAGTACCGGTGTCGCCGGGTTCGCCTATGCAGACGACAAGGGTGAGTGGCGCGGCTTCGATGTCGATTTCTGTCGAGCGACCGCCGCCGCGGTACTTGGCGATGCGAGCAAGATCAAGGCTGTAACTTCCACGGGTAAGACACGTTTCACCCTGCTCAACTCCGGCGAGGGCGATGTGCTGTGGCGCAACACCACAATCACTTTTTCGCGCGATGTCGGCGTCAAGCTGCGCTTCCACGGCGTCAACTACTATGACGGCCAGGGTTTCATGGTTCCCAACGCGCTGGGCGTAAAGAGCGCCAAAGAACTCGACGGCGCATCAGTGTGCATCCAGACTGGCACTACCACCGAGCTCAACCTGGCAGATTTTTTCTTCGCCAATAACATCAAATACGAGGCGGTGCCGATCGAGACCAATGACGAGGCGCGGCAAAACTACCTTGCCGGCCGTTGCGACGTGTACACCACGGATGCATCGGGACTGGCCGCGACCCGCTCGACATTTCCGGATCCATCGGCACACGCGATTCTGCCTGAGATCATCTCCAAGGAGCCTGGGCCCCGCAACCCGTCACGGCGATGACCAGTGGTCGGATGTCATCACCTGGGTCTACTACGCCACGGTCACGGCCGAGGAGAAGGGCGTCACTCAAGCCAACGTAGACAAAATGAAGAGCTCCAAGGATCCCGAAATCCTGCGCCTGCTCGGTGTCGAGGGCAATCAGGGTGAAGAACTTGGACTGCCGAAAGACTGGGCCTATCAGATCATAAAGCAGGTCGGCAACTACGCGGACATCTTCGAACGCAACATCGGCGTGAACACCCCGATCGGTCTGGAGCGCGGCCTGAACGCCCTGTGGACCAACGGCGGATTGCAGTATTCGCCGCCGTTCCGCTAAGCCGCAAGCCGTCAACTGCGTCGATAGAAACGTAGATGTGACACACAAATAGCCCGGGAAAGGCGTGCTGCCATCGCGCCGATGTGCAGCCCGCCTCTTCCCGGCACTGTCGTTCCAAACCTGGGGGGGTTCTCGAATGGCTGCTGTACCCACCGCTCAACAATCTGAGGCCGGTAATCTGCTGCTGCGCCTGTGGCGAAATCAGGAGACCCGCTCGGTCATCATCCAGATACTCACCATGGCGGCGCTGTTTCTCGCCGTCGCAATGATCGCCCGCAACGTGGCCATCAATCTCGAAGCGATCGGCAAGGAATTCAGCTTCGACTACCTTGGCTCGACGGCCGCCTACGACATTACGTTTTCGCCCTTTATCGAATACACCTCGCGCGACACCCATTTGCGCGCGGCCGCCGTCGGCATCATGAATACTGCGCTGGTAGCGGTCTGCGGCATAATCCTGGCGTCGATCCTGGGCTTCCTGATGGGCGTCATGCGCCTGTCCAAGAACTGGCTGATCAACCGCATGGTGTACGTGTTCCTGGAATTCACGCGTAACGTGCCTGTGCTGCTGCACATTCTGCTGATCCACGGGGTCATCGTGACCACGATGCCTCCGACCAGGAGCGCGGTCAATATCAGCGACACCTTTTTTATCTCCAACCGCGGCTTTTTCATTCCCTCGCCGGTGTTCGAGAGCGGTTTCGGTCTGGTCTTCGCGACTTTCATCGTGGCCGTCGTGGCGGTGATCTTTTTCCGCCGCTGGGCGCACAAAGTTCAGGATGAGACCGGCAAGATTTACCCGGTGTTCTTGATTTCGCTGGGCGTCATCGTCGGTGCTACCGGGCTGATGTTTCTGTTGACCGGCATGCCGTTAACCTGGGAGGTGCCGGCGCTCAAGGGATTCAATTTCAAAGGCGGGTTATCCGTTAGACCGGAGTTCATCGCGCTGTGGCTGGCACTGTCCTACTACACGGCGTGTTTCATCGCGGAGATCGTGCGGGCCGGCATCCTCGCGGTCAGCCACGGTCAAACCGAAGCGGCTTCCGCGCTCGGGCTGCGCACCAATCGTGTTCTGCAGCTGATCATCGTCCCGCAGGCGCTGCGAGTCATCGTGCCGCCGCTGGCCAGCCAATATCTGAACCTGACAAAGAATTCCTCGCTGGCGATCGCGATCGGCTACATGGACGTGGTGGCGACCATCGGTGGCATCTCGCTGATGCAGACCGGTAAAGAAATGGAGTCCATGATCATCGTGATTGGCGTCTACCTGACGTTTTCGCTGTCGATCTCGGCCTTCATGAACTGGTTCAACAAACGCATGAAACTCGTGGAACGGTAGGGGGATAGACAAATGAACGAAACCACTACCAAAGAACATGCACCCGGGACTTACCCCGATCTTCCGGCACCGATAATTACCACCGGCGTGGTGGGCTGGGTGAGGACGAATCTCCTCTCTTCGCCGCTGAACATCATACTGACCGTGGTGGCGATCTGGTTTCTCTGGACCATCATTCCGCCCATGCTCGAGTGGATGGTGTTCGACTCGGTCTGGAGCGCCGAGGACCGCAACGATTGCTGGGCCCAGATGGCCGAACCGGAAGGCGCCGCCTGCTGGGCGTTCGTTCAAAGCCGCTTGGAGCTGTTCACTTACGGCTTCTACCCGGAAGAGTTGCGCTGGCGCCCGAATCTGGCTTTCCTGATGCTGATCGCTGCCCTCGTGCCGGTGCTCTACGACAAGACCCCGTACCGCAAGTACGGCATGGTGTATTCGGCGGCGTTCCCGCTGATAGCAGGCTGGCTGCTGGTCGGCGGATTCGGGCTTACGCCGGTGGATACCGATCAAATCGGTGGCATCCTGCTGACGCTGGTCATCGGCGTAACCGGCATTGCGTTCTCACTGCCGATCGGCATACTGCTGGCGCTGGGACGCCAGTCGCGCATGCCGGTGATGCGCATACTGTGCGTCACTTTCATCGAGTTCATTCGTGGCGTGCCGCTGATCGCACTGCTGTTCGTCGCCTCGACGATGCTCAATTACTTCCTGCCGCCGGGCACCACGTTCGACCTGCTGATGCGGGTGCTGATCATGGTGACACTGTTCTCCGCCGCCTACGTTGCGGAAGTCGTGCGTGGCGGGTTGCAGGCCGTGGCCACGGGCCAGCATGAAGCAGCCGACGCGATCGGCCTGACCTACTGGAAAACGCAGCGCCTGATCGTGCTGCCGCAGGCATTGAAAATCTCCATTCCTGGCATCGTCAACACCTTCATCGGGCTGTTCAAGGACACGACGCTGGTTCTCATCATCGGCTTGCTCGACCCGCTGGGCATCGGCAAAGCGGCACTGGCCGACGCTAGCTGGGCAGGCCTGGCAAGAGAGGTCTACCTGTTCGTCGCGCTGTTCTTTTTCATATGCTGCTTTTCGATGTCGAGGTATTCGCTCTACCTCGAGCGCAAGCTGCACACCGGCTATTGAGAAAACTCGAGGCCGCAAAGGGGTTCCCACCATGACAGAAGCAACAGAACAAGGTACCTCCACGACCGGCGCGCCAGGCGTGGATTCCTCAAAACCACCGGTCATCGTCATCAAGGATATGCACAAGTGGTACGGCGCTTTCCACGTGCTCAAAAACATCAACCTGGAAGTGGCCAGCGGCGAGCGCATCGTCATCTGCGGCCCGTCCGGGTCCGGCAAATCGACGCTAATCCGCTGCATCAACCGGCTCGAGGAGCATCAGCAGGGGCTGATTTCCGTCGACGGCACTGAGTTGACGGGTGACCTGAAACACATCGAAATCATCCGCTCGGAAGTCGGCATGGTATTCCAGCACTTCAACCTGTTTCCGCATCTGACGGTGCTGGAGAACTGCACCCTGGGTCCGATCTGGGTACGCAAAATGCCCAAGGCCGAGGCCACGGAAGTCGCCATGCAATACCTGGAGCGGGTCAAGATCCCGGAGCAGGCGGCAAAGTTTCCCGGCCAGCTCTCGGGCGGGCAGCAGCAACGCGTGGCCATCGCGCGCTCGCTGTGCATGTCGCCCAATATCATGTTGTTCGACGAGCCGACCTCGGCGCTGGATCCCGAGATGATCAAGGAAGTGCTGGACGTGATGATCGAGCTCGCCGAAAGCGGTATGACCATGCTGTGCGTCACGCACGAGATGGGCTTCGCGACCGCGGTCGCCAACCGGGTCATATTCATGGATGGCGGCGAGATCATCGAGCAGAACGAGCCCAGGGAATTCTTCGAGAATCCGCAGCACGACCGCACCAAGCTGTTCCTGAGCCAGATTCTGCGGCACTAGACCCTCACTCCCTGGCCCCTCTCCCAAAGGAGACCGTTGCATAAATCAATTGTCCCCTCTCCCCTGGGGGAGAGGGCCAGGGCGAGGGGGAATCTAATCAATACCTTACACCCTAACCCTCTCCCTCAAGGGAGAGGGGTGAAAAAGGCTCTCCGCAGCCCCTCCTTATCTTGCTCCCTCTCCCTCTCGGGAGAGGGCCGCGGTGAGGGGCAAGACACCGTTGACACCGCAAACTCCGACCACGGCGGTTGACATCGGCGCCTGCTGCGCTCATGGTTTCCTACAGCTAACAGCCGGTCTGCGGGGTTTCGGCTATGAGACGTTCGACACGCAACTATACGATTGCGATCGTGCTGTCGCTGGCGTTCCTGGGCTACCAGGTTTGGCTCACCGATCCGCCGGAACCGTCCGTAACCTTCACTCCGGAACCGACTCCCTCTACCGCCGAGGAGGAATTCGAACGCGCGCGTGCCGAGCTTGGCCTAGCGCCGTTTCCCGATCCCGCCAAACTCCAGAGCATCGAGCAATCGCTGCGCGGCGATACGCTGCTTTCTATCGAGCAGATCGACGTGGAACTCGCCGGACTGATGCGACTCGGTGAGTTCGGCCTGGTGCGCGAACGCTTACTGCAGTACGCCGCCGATGCGGTCGAATCCGGCGATCGTGTGCTGCTGGGCGGCGTCCTGTCGCTGCTCGGTCAAGTTGCCATCGAGGAACAGGATCTGGATACCGCGGAGGTGTACCTGTTCGAATCGCTGGACGTACTGCAGAGCGAAGGTGATGAGGTCAGTACCGCGCAGGTATACATGCAGCTGGGGCGCGTGCATCTGAAATCCCGACAGATGGCACGCACGGCCGGCGTCGCGTACGACCGGTTGCTGGTGGCACGCTGGCAGCTCAGCAAACAGGATTACGGGAGTGCGGCGGAGAACCTGCACCAAGTGATCGAAGACAGCCTGTCGATCAACCGCTTCGGTGCCGCCGCCAGCGCCTACGACACGCTGGCCCGTCTGCACACGGCAACCGGCGCGACGTACGAGGCCGAACGGGCGGTTATGCAGGCAGCGAGTCTCTATGCTTCATCGGGTCAACCGGATCGGGCACGCGAACTGCTGGACAACCTGGCTGGCATTGAACAATGGCGGGTGGCAGCGATCGAGGAGGACATCGAACGTAACTACAGCGAATTCCAGAACAACGTCGAACAGATCGAACGCGCCCGCGACTACCAACGGCTGTACCACCACTACCTTGCCAAGGGCGATGAGCGGCGCGCCTGGAAGCTGCGCCTGCTGGCGGGGCAGTCCCTTGCCAAAGCCTCCAAACGCGCCATGTACCACCGCCAGCCGGATGTGCTCGCGGTGCTTTACAACTCGAACATTGCCAAAGAGCAGGCGCAGAATTATTTCGATCGCGCCCGGCGCACGTTCGACGACAGTGGACTGGTTATTCTGTCCGCGCACACCGCGACGCTGGAAGACCAGATATTCTGAGCGTTGCCGCGCAGATACTCCGCGGCTTGCCGCACTATGCACCCCGCAGATCGAAAGATTGCGCTGAGCACACAGTTCGCAGTCACGGTCACTGATGACTAATCCCGTACTTGTCGAAATTCGTCGCGGCGACGCGATTGAAAGCTGGCACCGCGGCGCGCTGGCAGTGCTCAACAGTGCAGGCGAAACGCTGGTCGCGCTGGGCGACACGGACCGGGCAATCTACCCGCGCTCCGCCATAAAACCGTTGCAGGCGATTCCTTTGGTGGAAAGCGGTGCGGCGCACCGATTCGCTTTGGATGACGCGCAGATTTCTCTCGCCTGTGCCTCGCACGGCGGCGAACCGATGCACGTGCTGGCTGTCCAGGACTGGCTGCATAGCCTCTCCCTCGACAGCAGCGATCTGGCCTGCGGCGCCCACACCCCTCTGTATGCGCCGGCCGCGGCAGCGCTGCTCGCACAAGGCCGATCGGCGACCGCGCTGCACAACAATTGCTCCGGCAAGCACGCCGGTTTCCTGACGCTGACCAGACATTTCGGTGCGGCCATCGACGGCTATATCGAACGCGATCACGCCGCGCAACTGGCGTGGCGCGACACGCTGCGCGAGCTGGCAGACGATGACCTGAGCGTGCGCCCGCGCGGCGTCGACGGCTGCGGGATACCGGTTATCGGCATACCGTTGCGCAGTATGGCGCTGGCGATGGCACGGTTCGCCGATCCGCGCGGCCTGGGCCCGGTGCGCAGCGAGGCGGTGGTGCGCATTCAGCAGGCACTGACGGCGGAACCGCTGATGATGGCCGGCACCGGCCGATTGTGTACCGAAACCATACACCTGACACAGGGGCGTGCACTGATCAAAACCGGCGCCGAGGGTGTCTACGCGGGCGCGGTTCCAGCAAGCGGCCTCGGTATTGCCCTGAAAATAGACGACGGCAACAGGCGTGCCGCCGATTGTGCCATCGCAACGGTGCTGCGGCGGATCGATGCGCTGCACGACGACGAATGGCACCAGTTGCAGCCACTTGCCTGTCCGCCCATCGAAAATGTTGCGGGTATGACGGTCGGCAGCACAGAAGCCGCCCAGGTGTTGTCGTTCAGTCTGTAAAGCGCCTGATCGTCGGCGCGGCATGGAATCATCCGGGAGGCTGCGTTTCCTCGAAGTCGTCATCCCTGGGCCAGGCATTGAGCACGGCCTGCACCAGCGTCGCCAGAGGGATGGCAAAGAACACACCCCACACACCCCACAGCCCGCCGAAGAACAGCACTGCAACGATGATCGCCACCGGGTGGAGATTGACGACTTCGGAAAACAGAATCGGCACGAGCGCGTTGCCATCGAGGACCTGAATGATCTGATAAGCCAGCAGCAGATACCAGAACTGGGCGGCAAGGCCCCACTGAAAGTAGGCGATCAGCGCAACCGGCAAGGTGACGGCAATCGCGCCGACGAACGGGATGATCACCGAGATGCCGACCAGAAAGCTCAGCAGCAGGGAAAAATTTAATCCCATCAGCGCGAAGGTCACATAGGTCACCGCCCACACGATCGCGATCTCGATGAACTTACCGCGTATGTAGTTGGCGATTTTCTGGTCCACTTCCACCCACACCTGAAAGGACAGTTCGCGCTCGCGTTCGTGGGGCAGGAACTGCGTCATCCAATCGACAATGCGGTGTTTGTCCTTGAGTGAGAAGAACACCAGTATCGGAATCAGGATCACATAGATCGCGATGGTGAACACATTGACCGCGTGTGTCAGGGAGAATGAAACGATCGCCTGACCCAGCGACGTTATACGCAGACGAATCTGGGCGAATATATCGTGTATCTGCGGTTCGGTGATCAGCGAAGGGTACAGCTCCGGCAGCTTGAGCAGCGCTTCCTGGAAACGCGCGGCCATCTCGGGGATCTGAAAAATCAGCTGCGTAACCTGCTGCGACAACAAAGGCACCAGGCCGAGAAACAGAAACAGGCACAGAAGCAGGAACAGCAGCACCACAACGCTGGTGGCCAGCGTGCGCGGAACGCGCCATCCCTCGAATACGCTGACCACGCCGTCGAGCAGATAAGCGAACAGAATCGCGATCAGTACCGGCGCGAGAATGTCTCCGAGCAGCAGCACGATCGCAAACAGCACGACGAGAAAAATCACCAGAATAACGGCCTGCGGGTCGGAAAAATTCCGGCGGTACCAGGATTTGAGGATCTCGAGCACGTTTACCTGCTGGCGCTCGCGCGTTCCTGAGCCTGGCAATAATGGCGCGCGAACTCGAGAAACTCCTCCATCACGCCGTGGCGAAATTTCTGCCGTTGCCTGACGAACGAAAACGGGCGCGGCAGCGGCGGCTCCAGGCTGCGCGCCAGCAAGGTCCCAAGTTTCAGCTCTTTGCCGATAATGGCGTGCGACACGATGGAAACGCCCATGCCCGCCTCGACGGCGCCCTTGATGGCTTCCGGACTGCCCAACTCCAGCGACTTGTTCAGGTCGCGCTCGCTCAGCCCCTGGGCGGCGAAAAAATTTGCCACGACTTCGCGGGTTCCCGAGCCCGCTTCACGAAACACGAAGGGCTGCCCGATGAGTTGCTCGGTCGTTATCGACGTATATGCCGCGAATTCGTGGGCCGGAGGTGCAATTACCACAAGTTCGTCAATGAGGCAGGTTTCGACCAGCAGCTGCTTGTTGCTGACGCCGCCTTCGACGACGCCCAGATCGATTTCGTTTTCCTCCACCAGATGCACGACGCCTTCGGTGTTGGTCACCGTAAGGCGAATATTCATTTCCGGATAGCGCTCCTTGAAACTGCCAAGCAGGCTGGGGAGCAGATACTCGGCAATCGTGGTGCTCGCACCGACTGTCAGCGCTCCGGTTATCTCACCCGTCAGTTCGCGCACGGATTCTTCCATTTCCTCATAGAGCGCAATTATGCGAGCGGAAAATTCGAACACCCGCTGGCCGGCTTCGGTGAGACTTATTCTATTGTGCCCGCGATCGAACAAGCGTGTGTTGAAATCCTCTTCCAGCTGCCGGATCTGAAAGGTGACCGCCGGCTGCGTCATATTCAATGCTTCCGCAGCCTTGGTGAAACTCAGCAGACGAGCCACCGCGTGGAACACTTGAATGCGCCGATCGGACATATGTTTGATCCGGATACGATTCGAAAATGGTACCAGTTCGATGCCTGGACATAAACAATTCTTATAGCGCAAAACAGTCTAAAGGAGCACACCTCCATGCCGATTAACGGATATCACCGTAACTGTGCTGGAGACTCGCCGTGGCTGATTGTTTTATCGGACGACAACCAATTTTCAATCGCAAAGACGAGGTTTATGCCTACGAGCTGTTGTACCGCAGCCACGAGACAGACAGCGCCGGCGACATCGATCTCGACGTGGCCACATCGCAGGTGATCATGAACGCGTTCGTCGAGATTGGCCTGGAAAACATTGTCGGGCATCGGCTCGCGTTCATTAACATGACCCGCCAGTTCCTGCTGACGCCCGAGTTGATGTGTTTTCCGCCGGAGCAGGTGGTCCTGGAAATCCCCGAGGAGGCCGGCGCCGACGATGAAATCCGCGCCGCGGTAAGCCGGCTCAAGGTCCTGGGTTACACCATTGCACTGGACGGTTACCACAGCGCCGCGCCCCACGCACCGCTCTATCCTTTCACCGACATCGTAAAGCTTGATGCCCACGCACTTGACGAGGCCACGCTGCGTGCCGAACTGGACAAACTCGCCGGACAGGACGTGATGGTGATGGCGAAACGGGTGGAGACGACCGAGCAGCGCTTGCAGCTGGAGGAATTCGGCTGTGACTACTTCCAGGGTCACTATCTGGCAAGCGCGAAAGTGATGAGCGCCAAACGCCTGCCGACCAACAAGATGGCGATTCTGCAGTTACTCGCAAAAATCAGCGATCCCGCGACCGACATCGAAGAGCTGGAAAAGCTCATCAGTCTGGACGCATCGCTCAGTCTGCGCGTGCTGCGCTTCGTGAACTCACCGCTCAGCGGTCTGGTCAGAGAAGTCGATTCGATTCACCAGGCGGTGGTCTTCCTCGGCCGGAACATCATCAAGAACTGGGTGATGTTATTGACGATCGCCAATCTCGACGACGTCATCCCGGAGCTGGTGACTACGGCGTTCGTCCGCGCCAAGCTGTGCGAGAGTCTGGCCAGCGAATGCCATCTCGACGGCAAAGACTCATTTTTCACGGTCGGCATGTTCTCGCTGGTCGATGCGATGATGGGCGTGACTACCGAGTCGCTGCTCGATTCGCTGCCGTTTTCCGACGAGATGGAAAAAGCGCTGTTGCAGCACACGGGCGAGCGCGGCGAAGCGCTTTTATGCGCCCAGGAACTGGAGTTGGGTGCACCCAGCGGTGCTCATTTTCGCACTATGTCGTCCGACCGTGTTTCGCAGCTGTACCTCGAAGCGCTGCAATGGGCGGATCAGACGACCGCGACCATGCATTGAGCGTCACCGCTCTGGAGGCCGGTGCCCGTACCCTATCGCGCTGTAGGCATCATCAGGCCGGCATTCCGGATGATTCCCGGTTCACCTCTTTTTTATCGCCCGTTTTTGCTATACGGTTCGCGCTTGCATGACAATTTATCGCCTAATATCGGTTTTACTATGCGTATGAACCTGATCGGATCGCTCGTCCTGGCTGTGCTATTTGCGGTAACGAGCGGCATCGCGCAGGCGAAAATCTACAAATGGGTGGACGAGAACGGTATCACCCAGTACACCCAGCAACCGCCGCCCAAGGGCAGTGCCACGGAAGTCAACGTGCCTGCGGCGCCCAGCGCCCCGCCTGCCGAGCAACTCCGAGACCTGCAGGACCGTCTTGAGGCTTTAAACAAGCGGCAGGAAGAAGAGTTGCGGTCAGAACAGGAAACCGAGGCGCAACGCGCGGATCGCGAACAGCTCGCCGCGGACTGCAAGCGCATTCGCGAGCAGCTCGCGGTGGTGAGCAACAATCCGCGTCTGATGGAAGAAAGCGAAGACGGCACACGCATACGCATGACCGAAGAACGCCGCCAGGAAAGGATCGCGCTTGCCAAGCAGCAGTTGCAGGAACATTGCTCAGACATCTAGCAGCTGTCCGCACCACGGCCCGCCCACCTGGTGTAACATCCCACTCTCACTCGCTAGTAAAGACCCGGCATGCGCGCTCAAGCCTTCCACCTGATCACCCTGAAGGAAACGCCCGCGGACGCGGAAATCGTCAGTCACCAGTTGATGATTCGCGCCGGCATGATTCACCGTCTGGCTTCCGGATTGTATTCCTGGTTACCGCTCGGTTATCGCGTGGTACGGAAAGTCGAGCGAGTGGTACGCGAGGAGATGGACCGCGCCGGCGCGCTCGAGATGATCATGCCCGCGGTACAGCCGGCGGAACTGTGGCAGGAGTCGGGACGCTGGGACCACTTCGGTCCGGAGTTGCTGCGGTTTCGCGACCGGCATGAGCGCGATTTCTGCTTCGGCCCGACGCACGAGGAAGTAATTACCGACATCGCCCGCCGCGACCTCAAGAGCTACCGGCAGTTGCCGGTCAACTACTACCAGATCCAGACCAAGTTCCGCGACGAGATCCGCCCACGCTTCGGCGTCATGCGCGCGCGCGAATTCGTCATGAAAGACGCCTATTCGTTCCACGCCAGCGCAGCGTCGCTGCAGCAGACTTACGAGGTAATGTACGAGGCGTACAGCCGCATCTTCACTCGCCTGGGACTGCACTATCGCGCGGTGGAAGCGGATTCCGGTGCGATCGGTGGCAGCACCTCGCACGAATTCCACGTGCTGGCGGACAGCGGCGAGGATGCCATTGCGTTCTCCAGCGAAAGCGATTACGCGGCCAATGTCGAACGCTCGCCAACCGGCCCCGGGCAGGTACGGCCCGCGGCCAGCCGGCAGCTGAACGAGGTCGCGACACCGGAGCAGCACACCATCAAGGCACTGACCGAGTTCCTGGACGTAAGTGCCGAATCATGCCTGAAGACGTTGCTGGTGCAGGGCAGCGAGGAGCCTGTAGTTGCCCTGGTGCTGCGCGGCGACCACGAACTGAATCCGATCAAGGCGGAGCGACTGGCCGAGGTTGCAAGTCCCTTGCGTATGGCTGACGAGGCGGCGATCCGCGCCGCCACCGGTGCAAGTCCCGGTTCCGTTGGCCCGGTCGGGTTGCAGATCCCGGTGATTGCCGATTACGCAGCCGCCGAGGTAGCCGACGCGGTGTGCGGTGCCAATCGCGACGGCTACCACTACACGGGCGTCAACTGGGGACGCGATCTGGAGGAGCCGCAGGTCGCGGATATCCGCAACACCGCGGCCGGTGACCCGAGCCCCGACGGTAAAGGCACCTTGCAAATTGCGCGCGGCATCGAGGTCGGTCACATCTTTCAGCTCGGCGACAAATACAGCCAGAGCATGCAGGCGAGTGTCCTAGATGAAGACGGCAAGCCGGTGATGATGCAGATGGGTTGTTACGGAATCGGTGTCACGCGCATCGTCGCAGCCGCTATCGAGCAGAATCACGACGAGCACGGGATTATCTGGCCGGACCCTATCGCGCCGTTTCAAATCGCCCTGGTGCCGATCAATATGCGCAAGTCGCAGCGCGTGCGCGAAGCCGTCGAGGCGCTGTACGAGAGTCTCATGAACGATGGTTACGAGGTGTTGCTGGACGACCGGCCGCTGCGTCCCGGGGTGATGTTTGCCGAGATGGATCTGATCGGCATTCCACATCGCCTGGTGCTCGGCGAAAAAGGCCTGGACGCCGGCACGGTGGAATACAAGGCACGCGGCGGCGACGCCACCGAGGATATTCCATTGGCGGAACTCGCGTCTTCGCTTCGCGAACGCATTGCACAATGACATGATCAGACTCCTTTTACCGATGCTGATCGTGCTGCTGGCAGGGTGCACCGGAATGCGCGATGCGCAGCAATTTGCAGCGCCCGCGCATGCTTATGGAAACGAACAAAAAATTGCAGAGTTAAGCGCGGCAATCACCGCGTTGGGAGACCGGGTCGATCCCGCCGAAGCGCTTCAAGCCGCCGAAGTCGCGGTGCGCTACCCGCTCAAACTGGCCGAACAATATGAGCTGACTACCCCACCGCTGTGGCACAACACTTTAGTCAATCTGGGCATCAAACCACGCGGGTTATGCGTTGACTGGACCCGGGATCTGCTGGTGCGGTTGCGCGAGCTGCGCCTGAGCACATTGAAAACACACTGGGGCGTGGCCAATTCCGAAGCCGCCTTCCTCATCGAACACAGCACGGCCATCATCACAGTGCGCGGCGAATCCATGGAAACCGGCATCGTGTTGGATCCCTGGCGCAATTCCGGCCGCCTATTCTGGTCCCGAATCAGCGAAGACACCAAGTACCAGTGGCATCCGCTGGCTGAAGTGCAGGCGAAGCGCCGGCTGAAACAAGCCGCACGGGCGGAGTTCACCTCAAGCCGCTAATGTCCTGCCCGTACTCCCCTCTCCCTGGAGGGGAGAGGGAATAGCGAATTACGCAAAGGTCTACTCGGGAGAGGGACCCTCGGAGTGAGGCTCTTTCCCCCTCTCCCCCTGGGAGGGGCCGGGGGTGAGGGGCCGCCGCCTGTCAGGGTCTAGGCACCGCCCCTAAACCGTTGTCACTGACCTTTAGGGCTAGCCTGCATGTCGCGCGAAGGGTTCGCTTCTCAGGGAAAATCAGGCTAAGGAGATCGGACGATCGCGTACACAAGCACAGCCGTAGCTATGGTTCAAGGGGGATCGTTCGATATCCGACGCCAGATTTTTCCTGAAAGTGAACAGGCACGGCGTGTAACTTCGCCGCCGGGGGTAACTTCGCACCTGTCGTCTTGAATCAGCTTGGGAACTCGACAATTTCTGGCCGCCTTCGTGCGACATGCGGGCTAGCACCTCAGTCCTATTTCCCCCGCTCGCGCACCCTGCAAGAATCAGCAACACACCGTAAAGGGAAAGGTGTCGCCATGATCACCAAAGTTAACGCATCAACAATGCTGTGCTTCTGATCGCGTCGATCGCGCTGCCCGCACCGGCAACCGACAAACAACACCGCGTAGGCTTTCTAACGGGCACTATCGACTGGGACCTGCATACGGCTGGCCCGCACACCTGGGCTTTTGGGGCTATGAGGAAGGCAAAAAATGTCGTCTACAGGACTGTTGCGTCGACGGCCCTGACGGATGACAAGCTGCCTGTTGGCCAGGGAACTACTGACACGGCGCTCGGTCACAATTGTACAGGACGTATTTCATTGAAAGGAACCGCCACGGCGGAATTCTCGCGCAACATCTGCCGCTGGTGAACTACGCCCCCGAGGGCGGCGGTGTGACGCGAAACACCTCTTCCACGCTGGTCTGGCCGGCGGCTACTTTCTGTGCCCCGCTCAGGCGCAGGGGTTTCATGCCTTCCTGCACCGCCGCGCGGCGAATGTCCGCGATGTCCGAAGATTCCGATATAAGGCCACGGATCAACGGTGAGACCTTGAAGATCTCGTAAATTCCCGTGCGTCCCATGTAGCCGGTGTTACGGCATTCGAGGCACCCGTCCGCCTTGTTTATCTGGGCTGGCGCCTTGGAGGACCAGGGACGCACCAGATCCCGCCAGACGTTCGCATCCAGCGCGGTCGGCTCACGGCAATGCGGACACAGCGTGCGCGAGAGCCGCTGCGCGACAACGCCAAGCAGCGTGGCGTTGATCAGGTAAGACGGCACGCCCAGTTCCAGCAGGCGCGTGATTGCCGAGGGCGCATCGTTGGTATGCAACGTGGACAGCACCAGATGCCCGGTCAGCGCCGCCTGGGTCGCCATCTCCGCGGTTTCCAGGTCCCGAATCTCGCCCACCATCACCACGTCGGGATCCTGGCGCAGCAGGGTGCGCACCCCGGATGCGAAGTCCAGGCCGATGTTGGGCTGGACCTGCATCTGGTTGAATTCGCTCATCACCAGTTCGATCGGATCTTCGATCGTGGAGACGTTGATTTCCGGCACGGCGATCTGCTTCAACGTCGAATACAACGTCGTCGTCTTGCCTGAGCCGGTGGGCCCGGTTACCAGCACGATACCGTGAGGGTTGTCGATCAGTTCCTGCCAGACGTCGTTCTCGGCACGGCTGAATCCGAGTTGCGTAGCAGTCTTGACGAGCACGTCCGGGTTGAAAATTCGCATCACCAGTTTTTCGCCGAACGCAGTCGGCATGGTAGACAGTCGCAGTTCGACTTCACGCCCCTCCTGATCACGCGTTTTCAACCGGCCGTCCTGCGGGCGGCGTTTTTCCGCGACATCCATGCGCCCGACGATCTTGATGCGGCTGGTTACCGCCGCCATCACCGCCGCGGGGATCTCGTAGACGTTGTGCAGCACCCCGTCGATGCGGAAGCGCACCGAACCGTGTTCGCGCCGCGGTTCCAGATGGATATCGCTGGCGCGTTGGTCAAAGGCGTACTGCAGCAACCAGTCGACAATGTTGACGACGTGCTGATCGTTGGCGTCCAGCCGGCCGGCACGACCCAGTTCCACCAACTGTTCGAGGTTCTGGACACCGGATGGCGCCGCGTTGGCATCATCCTCGCTGGCACTGCGCACCGAGCGTGACAGCGAATAGAATTCGGTGAGGTAACGCTGAATCTGGTCGGGGCTGGCGAAAACCCGCACGATTTCCTTGCGCAGTATGGTTTCTAGCTCCTGCTCCCACTCGCGTACGTACGGTTCCGCAACCGCGAACGTCACCGCCTTCTCTGTCACATCGATCGGCAAAATGTGGAAACGCGCAGCGTACGCGTAAGACACGACCGCGGTCACAGACGGCACATCGACTTTTAACGGATCGATACGGTGATAAGGCAACCCCGATTTGTCGGCATACCACTGAGTGAGAAAATCCACGGTCAGTGTCTGCTCCGAATTGCCGGCAATACTGCGCTCGGCAATAAACATCAGGGCATGCTTGTCGCGGTGTTCGGCGCCCTTCGCCACGGCTTTCGTGAGGCGTGCGTCATCGGCCTCCAACAGACCTTCATTGACGAGGTCGTCGACAATCTCGCCGACCGGCAGGCGGCCTTCGAACTTGGTATCTGCCAGAACCGGATTCATACTTTGATACGAAACTCCGAGAAATCTACCCAGGGCTGCGACGTACAGTTCACCTCGCTCACGATGGCGTACCTCGGACCCTGATGCAACCATTGCTGAAAAGAGTGCAGCGCCGCGGCATCGCCGCAGGCCAGCGTTTCCACCGCACCGTCACGGCGGTTTCTCACCCAGCCGGTAATGTGCAACCCTTGTGCCATCGCCAGGGTGGCGGCACGAAAAGCCACGCCTTGAACGCGTCCACGCACCACGCAAAGTACACAGCGCGCGCCATTGTCACGTTTAACCATCGTGCTTACCGGGACCGGTATCACGGAATCTCGATGCCGGCCGAGGCGCCGACGAATACCCGCGCTCGAGAGCGAGGTTGACCAATTCGAGAGTCGTCCGCAGGGACTTCGGGCGGATTTCTCGCCTCTGCCGGGGCGCGGCAAGTTGATCTCGGACAAGCCGTCCAGCGTTACCGCCGGTAGCAACGCAAAGAGGCCCCCTGGGGGCCTCTTTGGTGTGACATCGACGCGCCACGGCGCGCCTCACGATCCGCTAGTTGTTTGAGAGATACTCCAGATCGCTGGCTTCGACCGCACCCAGTGCCCAGGCGCCGCGGTTACGTGCGTGATTGACTGCCGTATCCACTTCCGACTGACTGGGACTATGCCGGAACTCCAGCCACTGCCCCGGGAAGATCAGGTCCGCGTCTTCGATGATGGCGGTATTTTCGCGAAAGATCAGCGGCCACCGGTAGGGATCGCCATAGACGAAATCCATGCCGGAGATGGCCCACAGCGAATCGCCGGACTCGACTTCATAGCGGCCAACCTTTTCTTCCATCGGTGCCGCCGCCATCGGGGCGGGCGGGGCCGAAGGCATGAACTTGGCGTTCTCGGCCTGGTACTGACGCAGGGCGTTCTCCGCCTGCCGCCGCGCCTGGTTGGCGAGCGCTATCGCCTTGTCGTTGTCGCAATCGGGCTCTTTCGCGGCCGCTTCCGCCTGCTTGATCAGCTTTTCCGTATCGCGCCAGGCATAGGCGACGGCCTGCGCCTCCGCAGCGGCGGCTTTTGCGGCATCGATCGCGTTGCGGGCCGCAGCGCTCATCTGACATTCGTCTTCAGGCGGCGGCGCTTCGCTTACGGTAGCTTGTTGTTGTGCACAACCCGCTGCCAGCCCTAGCACTAGCGTCGCTACACCGAACTGCTTGCAATACGCACGGATATTCATCGATTGGCCTCCAGGCGCAACAAATATTATTAAGAAATTCT
>Ga0224508_10000344_pt1 | contig 46304 bp, 53 predicted proteins | sample SF_Jan12_sed_USG_4_FD_170157 | JGI IMG/M metagenome (GOLD analysis project Ga0224508, IMG submission 170157) | Sediment microbial communities from San Francisco Bay, California, United States - SF_Jan12_sed_USGS_21 | ecosystem: Environmental > Aquatic > Marine > Sediment | place: USA... | reverse complement strand
GTGTACGAAGTCATCGGCGCCGATGTCGTGGATGCTCGCAAGGGCAGCCTGGTGCTCGATACAGAGGCGGCCATGTTGTCGCTCGTAACCTGTTATCCGTTCGAGGCGCGCGACCCCGGTGGCCCGTTGCGTTACGTCGTTACGGCGAAGATGCTGTTTTGACCGCGTGCAGGCGTAGCAATGCCGCGGCACTGATCGCGTCGGTGATTTCGCCGTCGAGGACCATCTGTACGGCCGTCTGCAGCGGCACCTTTCTGATCTCGAGGTCTTCGGTTTCCTCTGTATTCGGTATCCCCATCAACAGACGAGTGGCAACGTAGACGAATCCAACTTCGTCCGTGATCGAGTTGCTGGTATGCAGCCGCATCACTTCCTGCCAGTCCAGGGCACTCAGGCCGGTCTCTTCCTGGAGTTCACGCTTGGCAGCATCGAGCGGTTCTTCGTCGAGCGGCGCGCCGCCCATCGGCAGCTCCCAGGAGTATTCGTCGAGGGTGTAGCGCTGCTGGCCGACCAACCAGGTGTTGTCGTGATCGTCGAGTGCAATAATAGCGACGGCGCGGTTCTTGAAGTGGACATGACCATACCGGTTCTCGCCACCGCCAGGATTGATGACGTGGTCTTCGCGGACCTGCATCCAGTCGTTGTCAAAAACGACGCGCGACGACAGTTTCTTCCAGCTCACGATGGATCCTTCGCGACTTCGGTCTCAACCAGCAGTTTGAAGCGCTGCATGTCGCTGTCAATGCGACTACGTATCGACTTCGCCATGAACAGGGCCAGGAACTTCATGATTCCCCTGAACTGATGGTTGGCATTGCTGGACCAACGGGTCTGGCCGGCGCCGGTCCGCTCGAACAGGTTAAAAATGACAACGGTGCCCCAACTTGATTCATAGGTGCCGCCGAGAAATTCAGCGTCGCGACGCGCCGTAATGGTCTCGGTAAGTACGACTTCACGTCCGTTCTCATCGTAGACGAGTTCGGACACGGCGTCGGGCTGACCCGGCGTGCCCGACACCGGGCGAAACGACCGCAAGGTTGGCTGCCACTTCGTCATGTAGTCGGGGTTATCGAAGAAACGCCAGACCGTGTCGCGATCGGCATCGATCAGTATCTCGGTCTTGTGTTTCATGCGCGTTCCCTGTATTCGTCCACTGCAATAGTAGCGTATTGAGCTTTGATGGAAACACGTACCGCCCGACTGACGCAGGGACCGGTAGGCCGGCACCTGATCGACATGACTTTGCCAATGTTGCTCGGCATCACGACGATGATGGCGCAGTCGTTCATCGACACGTGGTTCCTCGGCCGCGTCGGCGATCGCGCACTGGCGGCTTACAGTTTCGGTTTTCCGATCCTGATGATTGTTACCAGCGTGGCAATCGGGCTCGGTGCGGGCACCTCATCGGTCGTGGCGCGAGCCATTGGTTCCGACAACGATCGGCGTGCCCGGCGCCTGGTCACCGACAGCATTATCCTGTCGTTTCTGATCACAGTAGCGGTATCGATTGTCGGCATCCTGACGATTGATCCGCTGTTCCGGCTTCTCGGCGCGCCCGACGACATGATCCCGATGATCCGGAGTTTCATGATCATCCTGTATTGTGGCGTGCCGTTCATTGTCGTCGGCATGGTCGGGATGAGTAGCATGCGCGCGACCGGCGACACGCGCCTGCCAAGCAAGTTGATGATTGCCGGAGCCATCCTGAACGTCATCCTGGACCCGATTTTTATTTTTGGCTTCGGGCCCGTACCGGCGATGGGTCTCAACGGCGCTGCCACGGCAGGACTGCTGGCAAGAGGGATGATATTCGTCGGCGCGCTGTATCTGCTCTTGCATAGACTCGACATGATCAGCTTTGCGAAGCCGCACTATCAGGAACTAAAGCGTTCGTGGGTCGATATCCTGCATGTCGGGCTGCCGGCCGCCGGCACCAACGCGATCGTGCCGATCGGTCTCGCGCTGATCACCGCAATGATCGCGCGCTTCGGCCCGGAGGCTGTCGCCGGTTTTGGTGTCGCGAGCCGCATCGAGTCGCTGGTGCTGGTCATTTACTACGCGATGTCCGCGGTCATCGGCCCATTTGTCGGGCAGAATCTGACTGCAGGAAAAGGAGAGAGAATCCAGGAGTCGTTGCGACTTTGCGCCCGCTTCTGTCTCCTGAGTGGACTGGCTATCGCCGCGTTACTTACCCTGTCATCAGGCTTTCTCCCGACGCTCTTCAGCAGTAGCGAAGACGTCAATCGCGTGACGCGCCTGTTCCTTATGATCGCGCCAATCAGCTATGGCGCGTATGGCATCGTCATGGTCGTCAACGCGGCGTTCAACGGTCTTGGCAACCCGCTGCCCGGCGTCGTCATCAGCGTCACGCGTATCCTGGTGCTGTATGTGCCGCTGGCAATGCTGGGTATGAAGGTCTACGGTATCGTCGGGATCTTCGGTGCCTACGCCGTCGCCAACATACTGTCAGGGTTGTTCGGGTATACCTGGGCGCGGCACAAGGCGCACCGGCTCTGCGACCTCGTCGCGCGTCAGGGGGCCGGCTGAATAAGCAGTGTCTGTGACGCGACACCGATAGGGCCTCTTTCATCGAACAGCGTCGCTTGCGACAGGCCGGTTACGGGCCCGGCGTGACAGGCGTCCGCTGACCAGGGGCCACGCGCGGCATCATTGCCGGTGAACCACTCGCCGTCGGCCGATGCGAAGAATGCCGGGCTATTTTTCTTCATAGGTAGCCGTCACCAGCGGCAATACCGATCGGCGATAGCCTATATGCATGCCGATGCCGCGGCTAGCCATGAAAATCATGAACGCCAGCCACAAACCGTGATTGCCCAGCGGCTGTAACAGATACCAGGCGGGGAGAAAAATGGCAAACGTGGAGACCAGCATGATATTTCGCATTGATCTGGCCCGCGTCGCACCAACGTACACGCCGTCATAGAGGAAACACCAGACCGACACCACGGGCGATATCACCATCCACGGTAGATATTTGATCGACGTGGCGCGAACGTCGGGCAGATCGGTCAGGATGTTGATAATCCACGGACCCGCCAAGAAGTAAGCAGCGGTAAACCCAACGGCAAAAAGCAGCGACCACTTGAGGGTTAGCCGTACCGATTCCTCGAGTATATCGCGGCGCTTCTGCCCGACAGCCTTACCCACCAGCGCTTCGGCGGCGTGCGCGATACCGTCGAGTCCGAATGCGGTCAGGTTCTGAAAATTCATCAGTACCGCGTTGGCCGCAAGAACCAGGCCACCGAGACGCGCGCCCTGCGCCGTAACGAAGCCCAGCGTGAACACCAGCGCCATCGTGCGTATGAACAGGTTGGCGTTGACGGAGAAGAAGGCCGCATACTCGGAAACATTAATCAGTCGTGGCACCGGCCAGTGGCCGGTGCGTACTTTAAGCTCGCGAATCGCGAAGGCGACACCGACCAGAAGTCCCGCATACTCGGCAATCACGGATGCCAACGCCACACCGTCGACCTTCATGCCGAGCACAACGACGAATAGCAGATCGAGTACGATGTTGGTGAGATTGATGGTCAGGAAAATGAGCAGCGGCACGCGCGCATTCGACAGGCCGATAAACCAGCCGATCAGCGCATAGTTAACCAGCGTGCCCGGTGCGCTCCAGACACGAATTGAAAAATATTCGAGTGCGTAGACCTGCGTATCAGCATCGGGTCCCAGCAGCTGCATCGCGAAGCGACCGATGGGTACCTGCAGTGCGATCAGGCCGAATGCGATCAACAGGGCCACGATGGATGCCTGGCCGAGAGCGACGCGTAGTCCGTCATTATCGTCAGCGCCAAAACTCTGCGCCGCAATACCGGTCGTACCCATGCGCAGGAAATTCATGCCGGTGTACAGGAAGCTGAAAATCATCGCGCCGATGGCGACGGCGCCAAGGTAAACCGGGCTTTCGAGGTGACCGACAACGCCAGTGTCGACCATGCCGAGCAGCGGCACTGATACATTCGAAAGAATCATCGGCGCAGCAATGCGCCAGACGTCACGGTTTTGGGGGAGACGCGGGCCCGTCAAGCGGCAGTCATCCGAACGCGTTCACGCCCGTCAGTTCCTTGCCGACAACCAGCTGATGGACGGTCTCTGTACCCTCGTAGGTAATGACGCTCTCGAGGTTCAACATGTGGCGTATCGGTACGTACTCCGCGCTGATGCCGGCACCGCCCAGGATGTCGCGCGCGTCGCGAGCGATATCGAGTGCCGCGCGGCAGTTATTCCACTTGGCCAGCGAGACCTGAGATGGCGACATCTCACCCTTGTCCTTGAGCCGTCCGAGCCGCAGCGATAACAGTTGTGCGGTCGTGATGCGACGCGCCATGTCCGCAAGTCGAATCTGCATCGCCTGCGTGTGCGAGACCGGGCGACCGAACAAGACGCGGTCCTGACTGTACCTGAGCGCCTCATCGAGGCAGGCTTGCGCGGCACCAATGACACCCCAGGTGATGCCGTAACGTGCTTGCGTCAGGCAACTCAAGGGGCCTTTGAGTCCCGTTACGCCCGGGAGCACGTTGGCCTCGGGGATGCGCACGTTGTCCAGGAACAATGCCCCGGTCACCGACGCCCGCAGCGAAAACTTGTTCTCGATTTCCTGCGTCTCGAAACCAGGGATGCCCTTCTCAACGATGAAACCCCTGATGCCTTCGTCGGTCATCGCCCAGACGACGGCTGCGTCGGCGATCGTCGCGTTCGTAATCCACATTTTCGAGCCGTTCAATACCCAGTCATTGCCGTCGCGTTTGGCATGGGTCTTCATGTTGCCCGGGTCAGAACCGCCGTGCGGTTCGGTCAGGCCGAAGCAGCCGATGGCCTCGCCTCGCGCCATGGCCGGCAGCCACCGTTGCTTCTGCTCCTCCGAGCCGTAAGCATGGATCGGAAACATCACAAGACTGCTTTGCACCGACACAAAACTGCGCAGCCCGCTGTCACCACGTTCGAGCTCCTGGCAGATGAGGCCATAGCTGACGCTGTTGAGGCCGGCACAGTCATAGCCTTCGATGGAGCTACCGAACAGACCGAGTTCGGCAACGTCGCCGACCAGCTCACCAGGAAATTCATGCTGCTCGAACGCCTCCCGCATCAACGGGATAACGCGGTCGTCGACAAAGCGTCCAACGGTATCTTTCACCATGGCCTCGTCCTCGGTTAGCTCGGAACGAAGGTCAAATAAATCGAGTGGGTCCAGCTGATGAGCGCTCACGGGAATGGTCCTGGCCGTAGTTGGGACGTTGATTCTAGACTAGTTACAGGTGAACTAATACGGGATGCCAATGCGCCGGTAGATGACAGATAACAACCAGGCCGGGCCGATCATCATTAGCTGCAAATCCTGCAAGACCGCCGGAAAACCGCCCGCGTCGCGCCGGCCCAGCATCAGGCCTACACAGCCGGCGACCAGCAGCCCCGTCGAGACGCCGACGGCCGGGTATTCAGACGACGTCAGCCATAGCTGCAGTGACGCGAGTCCGATAAGGAATGGCAACATGCCGATCGCCAGCGATAACGAGATGATGAAGTAGTAAATCGCGGCGGCCATCAGGAAAGCGCTGCCCCAATTCAGCAGCGGCGAGATTTGCCGGAATTCCTCGGGTATCGGCAGGTGCCAGAGCAGGCCGACCGTGCCGACCACCACCATCGGTACCGCGGCCCAGTAAACCAGCGGGTTGCTGACGTTGCGGTGGTTGTTTTCGTAGCGTTCCAGCCAGTTTTCGGCGTCGCTCATCGGCGTTCTCGATCGGGCAAGGAGCCATTCTACACGGGCCGGTGCGATCCTGTGACGCACTCCACACTTCCCGCTTTTTTGCCCATATTTGTGAACATAAGAGGGCGAATTAAGTCTCCGTTCAGGTACGGAGGGTTTACAATGCACGCGCACTAACTTCAAGCAAAGGATAAGGCCATGAACAGCAATTCCCGAACGATGATTCTCGCGTTGACACTATTAACGGTCTTCGTGAGCGGTTGCGAGACTCTGGATGCGTATACGCGCGAGTCGGAGACGAGCAAGGCGACCAAAGGCGCGCTGATTGGCGCGGCGGCGGGTGCCGTAGTTGGCCTGATATCGGGCGATGATGCGGTCGAGCGCCGCAAGCGTGCACTGATCGGCGCGGGCGTTGGTGCCCTGGCCGGCGGCGCAATCGGTGTATACATGGACAAGCAGGAAGCCCAGCTGCGTGCAGAACTCGAGGGTACGGGCGTCAGCGTCACTCGCATGGGCGACAACATCACGCTCAACATGCCTGGAAACGTCACTTTCGCAACCGATAGCTCGGACCTGAGCCCGGGGTTTTTCGACGTGCTGAATTCGGTCGGCAAGGTGCTGGACGAGTTCGACCAGACGGTCGTGGAAGTTGCCGGTCATACCGATAGCACCGGCTCCGATGCTTACAACCAGAGCTTGTCCGAACGCCGTTCGGCGTCGGTGTCGACCTACCTGCAGGGGCAAGGTGTACTGTCAGAGCGCCTGATAACGGTGGGTATGGGCGAGTCACGTCCGGTGGCTGACAATACGTCCGCCGAAGGCCGCCAATTGAACCGCCGTGTTGAAATCACGATGGTGCCGGTAACGGCAGGCTGAATACCGGCCTCGCGCAACCAGCGGCAGCCACGGACGGCGCGCCGCGGTGCCAGGGGCAGTATGGTTTGAGTGAAAGCTGCAACAAGCATAATCGTTGAATCCGCAGCTCGGGAAGCGTGACGATGGCACGTGGGTCGAAGTCCGGGGTCTCGTCAAGGGCCTGTTATCCAATGACAACGACGGATCCCGACATCAGCGTTTCATACTGAGTATCGGCGCCGGGCGCACGCTACTGATCGCCCACAATATCGATCTGGCCGAGCCTGTACCGGTCGGCATCGGCGATCGCGTCCAGGTATACGGCATATACGAGTGGAACAATCTCGGCGGATTGATGCACTGGACGCATCACGATCCGCTCGGCGTAGAAGAAGGCGGGTACGTACGTTATCGCAGCAATATATATCGATGATTATATGGCCGGTGCTATTGTACGGACATGCCCGGCTGACCGGAGAGGGACAATGACTCGAACAAATGCACGGCCTTCGATTATGAGAATTGGCGCACTGGTTTTGACGACTGGACTGCTGTCAGCCTGTTCCGGCATGCAGCCCGGGTACGAGACGCCGGCAGTCAGTGTGCAGTCGTTTCAGACAGTACCCTCGGAGACTGGCACCGGTTTACCATCGTTCGAAATCGGCCTGCACGTTACAAACCCGAATCTCGAGCCACTCGAACTCGCCGGTATCTCTTACACGGTGAATCTCGACGGACAGAAGGTCATAAATGGCGTCGGCAATGAACTGCCGGTCATCGAAGGTTATGGCGAAGGCGCGTTTACGGTGACCGCCGCGTTCAACGTGATGGCCGGCATCAGGTTGGTGCGTTCGCTGATGAACAAGACGAACGATACGTTTGATTACGCGTTCGAAGCAAAGCTCGATCCTGGTTCGTTCAGGCGCAAGATTCGCGTCCGGGATAGCGGCACGATTTCACTCGGCGGCGTTCAGGACTGAAACATCGCGTAAGTAGTTCCTTACGGCACCGGCTCTTGCAGCCACTTCCTCGGGTCGTCGTTCCACGTCAACAATCGAATGCGCCATCCCTGGTCCTGACGCACCGCGACCATCACGTAATTGCTCTCGGGTATCGTCGTCCGCACGCCTTCATATTCCCAGACCAGCCGTGCGCGACCCCGAACCACGCCGACATCGCCCGAGACGAACACCTCAAGAGACTTCCTGCACCATTCGGGAACGACGGTTGGTGCATAAGCAGGATTGAACCAGGCATTCCGAATGGCCTCGTGGCCTTTTACCGGCGTATCTCCGTGATGGGGAACCAGCGTGGCGTCGTCGGTGAATAGCGCCATGACGCCGTCGGCATCACCCGCCATCCACAAGGCGGCGTAGGCCTGATCCAGTGCTTTGAGCGCCGCAACATCCTGCTGCTCGTCGGCCAGCGCGGATTGGCCGACGAGCAACGCCGTGATGATCAAGACTGGAATTATCAATCGCATCAATCAGAGACTCGGTGAACCCTGCCGACCGGTTTGCTGCAGGTACTGCTTTAGTCCCAGCATCTGCATTATCGCAAATAAGAGCACGAGCGCGGCCACGATGTCGACCAGCAGTAACCCTGTCCTGGTCATGGAGCCATGGTAGAGCGCCATACCGATGATGCTCGCGATCACCCATGCGATGTCACCGCCGATAATTCCCGTGATTTCCCAGATACGGATCTCTCTCGTTCTCACGATATTAACGAGCTGAAGCGCGAACAGGGCAAGGCCGCCGCCAACAACGTAAATGGCGACGGGACTCGCCAGCCCGAGCTGGGCGGCCAGCCAGCCGCTGGCGATGAACATGAAAAGGGCCGAAAATCCCGAGAAAAGGCCATTCAGAGTGAGCGCACGAAACAAAAGCGTCGGATTCATCGTTGATTCTCCATGCTTTAAAAATATATAGGACTTTAAAAACATATAGTAATATGATAGATTCGTCAAGCATGGCGAAACGTACCTACAAACAGAACTGCGCTCTGGCCCAGGCGAGCGATGTTATCGGGGAGCGCTGGTCCCTCTTACTGATTCGCGACCTCCTGGTCGGCCCGAGGCGATTCGGAGAGTTGCAGCAGTCTCTCAGGGGCATCGGGGCCAATCTGCTCGCTGCACGCCTGCGTGATCTGGAGGCGACCGGGATCGTCGAGCGGCCGACGAGTCGCGAGCTTCGACAGCATTATCGGCTAACGGCAGCTGGCCGCGCGTTGGAGGCTACTGTGCTTCCGTTAATTCGGTGGGGTCTCACGTACGGCCCCAAGAATCGCAAGGGCTATTATCATCAGGACGACTGGGACCTCCTGGCGTTGAAATCGCTGTTCGATTCGAAACTCGCCGGTGATCTGTCGGTTTGCGTCCAGTTTAAGACCGAGAGCTTTGTCGGCTGGGTCGCGATTGATGGTCAGGATATTTCCATCGGGCTTGGCGAGGCCGGGTCTGTCGATGTCGTCGTTAACGGCACGATCAAAGAACTGTTTTTTATGCCGTTGATTGATGAACTCGTCGAATCGGGATCGGCTGTGAAACTGCGTCGATTCAGATCGTCTTTTTCGCTCCCGCAGCGCCAGGAGCATGCGGCCGCCTGATTATTGTGCGCGCTTGCGCCAACCTTCGATGTCCAGCCCGGGCAGACCATCGAGGCTTTCCTCGTTGCGTGTCATGCGGTACTCGAACAGCTCCTCATCTGTTTTACTCTCGCACCAGTTGGGCAGTGAGTCCCTCTCTTTTTTGAACTCGTAAGTCGGCACCCCGTAACCGCAGGAGTCGCGGATACAATCAATATCGACAACAATAAAGTTACGAATTGTCGGCGCGTCCGGAAATAACTCCAGCCACTGTTCAAAATCGGCATCGTGGGGCTCAACGACCGTGCCGCGACCGTAAAACCGAAATATCTTCGGCGGCCCCTCGAACGCGCAAAGCATGATGACGACGCGGCCGTTCTCTTTCAGGTGCGCTACGGTCTCGATTCCACTGCCACCGATATCGGCGTAGACCAATTGCCGGGGACCCGTCACCCGGAGTCCATCGAGACCCTTCGGCGAACAATTGATGCGGCCGTTATCGGCCAGCGGTGCCGTTGATACAAAAAACAGACGTTGACGATCAATCCAACGCTGCAAGCGTTCGTCGATTTCCGGAAATTCCTGTCCCATCTGTGCGAACTCCCTGCTGTTACGCCGGTTTCGAAATAAGGGTACCGAGATTCTCGATTCCTTCGAGCCCCTCCGGGTTGGGCGAATAGAAACGCCACAGGCCCGAACGCCTGCTTGTGAGCAAGCCGGCATCGCAAAGGGTTTTCAGGTGATGCGAGATCGTTGGTTGCGACAATTCGAATCGGTCGACAATATCGCAGGCGCAAACCGGACCCGTCTGGGCAGCGACCACCCGCATTATTTCAAGGCGATTCGGGTCGGCGAGCGCCTTCAGTATTGCTGTCAGTCGACGTCTGCGAGCTTTCGGCAGCGGTCGCACACCCTTGATCGAACAGCATCCCTGAGGTTTGTTTCGCTTGGTCATCTCGCCGATCGTCGCTCAATACATTGACAGTTGTCAATATTTATAATATATAGATATTAATCAATGTATAGGAGAGAGACCATGCGCCTGCAATTAGCATTGAATGTGAGCAATCTCGACGAGGCAGTGAGCTATTACAGCCGCCTGTTCGGTGCCGAGCCCCATAAACGGAAACCCGGTTACGCCAACTTCGCGCTCGATGAGCCGCCCCTGAAACTCGTGCTGTTCGAAAATGCAAAAGCATCCGAGCGCCTCAATCACCTGGGTGTCGAGGTGTTCGATAAATCGAGCCTCGACACTGCAGTCACGCGTCTTGAAGAGAATGGCCTCAGGGCGACGACGCGATCGATAGATGTGTGCTGTCACTCCGAGCAGGACAAGATCTGGTCCATCGGTCCCGATGATGAGCGCTGGGAGTGGTACCAGATCGTAGACGATACGCCGAAGGCAGCTGTAGCGAGTTGTTGCGCGTAGTCGGACGATTCGTCGGGAGTGGTGGTGGAGCCGAGGAGGATCGAACTCCCGACCTCCGCATTGCGAACGCGGCGCTCTCCCAGCTGAGCTACGGCCCCATGACGCTAATTTACACGACCCGCTGATGGCGAGGTTATTCGTAATTACCGTCGCATCGCTTGCACAAGTTTGGCGCGATCCGGTGTTACGATGATGAACCGCGGATACGAATGATATGGAGAAAAGATGAAAGCGGTCTGGAATAACGCTGTGATCGCGGAATCAAATGACACCGTAGTCATTGAGGGCAACCATTACTTTCCATTGACCACCGTTAACGAAACCTATCTGAAACCCAGTGACAAAACGACCGGTTGTCCGTGGAAGGGGACGGCCAACTATTATTCCCTGGTGGTTGACGGAGAGGAGAATACCGATGCCGCCTGGTATTACGTCAGTCCCAAAAAGGCGGCCGCGGAAATTGCCGGTCGAGTCGCATTCTGGCGGGGTGTGCAAGTCGTCGAGTAGGCGGCCTGACAGAGAATCGGACATCGGTCATACTGGCTTTCACGACCAACGTCCGGCTCAGCAAGTACCCCCTTTAAGATGGCGGCAAGTGGCTGACCGCGCACACGCACTTCTCAACAATGTATTGGAAAGAACGAGGCCACCCGTTCAAGGGTGGCCTCATCATTCTTGCGGTGACCTGTAAGAACCAGCAATCGCCAGGGCAACGTTACTGCGTGGCTGGAGCCGTGATCACAACCTCGACGCCGGTCGCAGCGTGGCACCCCTGGCAGCCTTCGACAATCCGCCCCGCCGCCACCCGGGCAGTCGTCAGGTCGGTAGCATCAGCGACCTCGCTCGCGGCGCCACGCATCTGGTCCAGGTATGTCTCCCAGTCATAGAGAGGCCCGCTGACGCCCTCATGCCGTGACAACCAGTATGCCGGTGTCTGGGCGGCCTCGAGATTCCCGAACGACAGCGCAGCGTTGATCTTGTCGAGCTGCTCCGCATGCACATGCATGTGTTTGACGAACGCGTCTGTGCCCATTGCAGCCGGGTCCGCCTGGGGCAATGCTTCGGCGGGGGCGGCCACGACGTCTTCGGCCGTGGGCGCGGCCTGCTCTTTTTCAGCACACCCGGTGATCATGACGGCAAACCCGACGAGCAATAACATGGGTATCTTCATAGGTCCTCCAGAGCCCTGTAGCGCTTAGAAAAAACGGAAAGAACTGGGCGAACTGTAACAAAAAAGGGCCGCTCATTGAGCGGCCCTACGTTAACTACTTACTTGAGTTGCGCTATAGAGACATGGCGTTTTGGAGCTTCTTAATGGCATTAACCTCGAGCTGGCGAATCCGTTCTGCGGAGATGCCGTATTCATCCGCGAGCTGGTGCAGCGTCATTTTTGTTTCTGCGAGCCAACGCGCCTCGAGAATACGTCGACTCCGGTCATCGAGAATATCGAGCGCCGCGCGCATGCGTTCCGTCGCGTCGGCCTGAAAGTCAGCTTTCTCGACGAGCGTCGCCGGGTCCGCTTGCGGACTCGGCAGATACGCTGCCGGCGTGAAGTTCCTGTCGTCATCCATGTCCGGAGTAGGGTCAAAAATCGCGTCCCGGGAATGCAGTCGCTTCTCCATTTCCGTTACTTCCTTGGCGCTGACACCGAGATCCTCTGCGACCGCCCTGGTCTCGTCGGCAGACAACCATGCGAGGCTCTTCTTTGCTTTACGCAGGTTAAAGAAGAGCTTGCGCTGTGCTTTTGTCGTGGCCACTTTAACGATGCGCCAGTTCTTCAGGACGAACTCGTGAATCTCGGCACGAATCCAGTGCACGGCGAAAGACACGAGGCGCACGTCATAACTCGGATCGAACCGCTTAACCGCTTTCATGAGGCCAACGTTGCCTTCCTGAATAAGGTCATTCAGTGGCAGGCCGTAGCCCGTGTAGCCCTTGGCAATATGTACGACGAAACGAAGGTGCGCCATGACGAGGTCACGCGCGGCGTCCAGGTCACCCTGCTCGCGAAAACGCGTTGCCAGCGCCTGCTCGTCGCCCTTGCTAAGAACAGGTATCGCTCCCACGGCCTGTATGTAGGCGTCGAGACTGCCTACCGGCCCTGCCAGGGCGAGGTCGTGGTTAAGTTTGGCTAAAGCGGTTGTCATCAATTACCTCCAGTTCGGCACGGGATTTTAGCACTCGCGAACTTAGAGTGCTAATAACAAGTCAAGTTCCCGACATACCTGTGCGTAATATCTAATTAAAACAAGTAGATATGATAAATGGCACCGATATTATGTAAAATAAATAGGCCGCTGCGGAGCGTATCCGGGCCGGGCCGCAGGGCGATCTAGCGTGGCTCGATGCGTCGCATATGCCGCGCGGCCGTAAGCCACGAGCCAAAAAGGCCCAGGAAGATGCCGATCCCGACAATCGCGGCAGCTTCGGCGAGGCTCAGTGAAGTGATGGCGACCTTGCTCTGATACAGACCGGCGAGCCGCGCCACCGGCTCTTCGAGCAAATGTAGCCCGACAAGTACCAGCACCACCGCCATCAGGCCGCCGAACAACCCGTACCAGAAGCCGCCCCACAGAAAGGGTCGTCGCACAAAGGCATTACTCGCGCCCAGCAGCTTGGTGACCTCGATTTCATCGCGCCGGTTTTCGATATCCAGACGAATCGTATTCCCGATGATCACGATGATCGCCAGACCGAGGAGAGCCGCACCGATGACAATTGCCTGCCGCGCGATATCGAGAATGGCATGGAATCGCTGCACCCAGTCCGTGTCGATCTGCACGAAATCCACTTCCGGCAGGTTGCCAATTTCTTCCTGCAACAGGCTGATGGAAGCACCGGTGTTGCCGCCACCGGGTCGAACTATCAGCGTGTGCGGCAGCGGGTTGTCCGTCAGTTGATCCAGCGCGTCACCGAAACCGGATTGCTGCTTGAATTCAGCCAGCGCGGCCTCCGCTGTGACGATGTCAACTGCTTCGACGTCAGCGCGCTGCGCGAGCAGCTTGCCCAGTGCCTCGGCCTCGCCTGGAGACCGGTCTTGTTGCAGGAAGACAGAGAAGTCGAGCGCGTTGTCCCACGAGCCGCTCAGTGTCCTCGCATTCTGGATAACGAGATTGATTGATGCCGGCAACGCCAGGGTCACGGCAATAACCAATACGATCATCAAACTTGAAAACGGCTGGCGGAACAATCTGCCGAGCGCCGCGATTGATGTGCCGAGATGGCGAACAGCCCAGATCGTGATCGGTCCGGAGGCGCGTACCGGCGCCACCGCATCGGCGTTGCGCGTTACAGCCACGAGTCATCCTCCTCCTGCTGCAGCCGGCCTTCCTCGAGAGCGATCCGCCGGCATCCCAGCCGATCGATCAACGAAATATCGTGACTCGCGATCAACAGCGTCACGCCGACCTCGTTGAAGCGCCGGAAGATGCGCATGACTTCCAACGACAGATCCGGGTCAAGGTTGCCAGTTGGTTCGTCCGCGATCAGCAGCTTCGGCCGGGTCACGATGGCACGTGCGATTCCGACCCGCTGCTGTTCGCCGGCCGACAGGGTTTCCGGGTTTTGCTTCTCCTTGTGCAACAGTCCGACCTGGTCGAGTGCCGCGCGCACCCGGCGGAGCGCATCGCGGTGCCGGACACCGGCGATGATGAGCGGCAACGCGACGTTGTCGGCAACGGGCCGGTCATACAGGAGCTTGTGGTCCTGAAACACCATGCCAATCTCGCGGCGGTAGGCCGGAATCTTGCGGCGCTTTACACGTCGTGTGTTGCGGTTATCGACAATGACCTGGCCGCTGGTAGGACGTTCGATCAGGGCGATCAATCGTAGTAGCGTACTCTTACCGGCGCCCGAGTGACCGGTGACAAAGACCATTTCTCCCTTGTCAACAACCAGGTCGAGGCCGGACAGAGCCTCCTGTCCGCCCGGGTAACGCTTGCTGACGTTCTCGAGCTGGATCATCTGGCTGCGTTAACCCGTACGTCCCGACGACAGCAGCGCGTCGGCGAACTGCTCGGCGGAAAAAGGCTGCATGTCTTCAGCAGATTCCCCGATTCCGATAAACCGCACGGGTACTTTAAGTTGATTGGCGATTGCCAGCAGGATGCCGCCCTTTGCGCTGCCGTCCAACTTGGTGATCGTAATGCCGGTCAGCCCTAATGCGTCGTTAAACTTCTCGGCCTGCACCAGCGCGTTCTGTCCCTGGCTCGCGTCGAGTACCAGCATGATTTCATGCGGCGCTGTCGCATCGCGCCGTGCCATCACTCGCCGCACCTTGGCGAGTTCGTCCATCAATCCTGTCTGGCTTTGCAATCGTCCTGCCGTGTCGGCCAGCAACACGTCCACGTCGCGCGCCCGGGCGGCCTCCATGGCATCGAAAATGACGGCCGCCGGATCGGCGCCGGACTGCTGCGCAATCACCGGGACGTCGTTGCGCTCGCCCCAGGCCTGTAGTTGTTCGACGGCGGCGGCGCGGAAGGTATCGCCGGCGGCAAGCATCACGGACAGGCCCTTATCTTTGAAGCGCCTCGCGAGCTTGCCGATAGTGGTTGTCTTGCCCGCGCCGTTGACTCCGACCATCAGGATCACAAATGGCCCGTCGAGCTTGTCGATGACCAGCGGCTGCTCAACCGGATTGAGTATGTCGCGTACGGCGGTGCGCAATCCATTCTGCAGCGCCTCGATGTCCTGCAGTTCTTTACGAGCCAGCCGTTTCTGCAGATCGGAAATAATGCGTTCGGTCGTATCGACACCGACGTCAGCCATGACCAGCAGCGACTCGAGTTCTTCGAGTACGTCCTCGTCAATCTGGCCGCCCGGCGCGAGGTTCGCGAGATCATAGGTGAGCCAGCTGTCGCCGCGATTGATGCGCGCTCGCAGGCGTTTGATGAAGCCGCCTTTGTTTTCGGGCTTTTCTTTCGTGCCAAACATGGATATACGTTCTGTGTACCTATGGAAAAACGATGGCGAAACGGAAAAAGACAGGCAATTCCAGACCCGGACGGCTGCGTATTGTAGCGGGAAACTGGCGCAGTCGTCTGTTGGATGTGGCCGATGTACCGGGGCTGCGTCCGACATCGGAGCGTATTCGCGAAACGCTGTTCAACTGGCTATCCGTGCGCATTCCCGGCGCACGCTGTCTCGACCTGTTCGCAGGAACCGGCGCTCTCGGGCTCGAAGCCCTGTCACGCGGGGCGGGCAGCGTGGTATTCGTCGAACAATCGGCACAAGCCGTCGCCATGTTGCGCAATAACATCGCGATCCTGGGCGCCGACGGTGCCAGCGTTGTCCAGGCTGACGCCAATGCCTGGCTGACGGGCAATCATTCCCCGGCATTCGATATCGCCTTCCTGGATCCGCCATTCGCAGCGGACATGCTCGGTGATTTGTGTAGACTGCTGGATCAGCGGAATGTATTGGCGGATGACGCCCTGGTCTATCTGGAACAGGACAAGTCGAAGCCTGAAGCCCGGTTGCCTGATGGTTGGCGGCGGCTCAAGAACAAGACCGCCGGCAACGTCCGTTATATGCTGGTGCAGCGTGAGAACGATTAGGAGCATTAGCGATGACAGTGTCTGCAATGTATCCCGGCACATTTGATCCGATCACGCTCGGGCATGAAGACCTCGTGCGCCGGGCGGCGGGCCTTTTTGACCGGGTGGTCGTTGCGATCGCGGCGCACCCCGGGACCAAGGCGCCGATGTTCACTTTCGACGAACGCGTGGAGCTCGCCAGGAATGCCCTGGATGACATCGATAACGTCGAGGTCGCAGGTTATCGTGGACTCACGGTCGACTTCGCGCTGGAATACGAGCTTCGTGTGATCATTCGCGGACTCCGCGCCGTTTCCGATTTTGAGTACGAGTTCCAGCTCGCCAACATGAACCGGCATCTGACCGAAAAGGTGGAAACCGTGTTTCTGACGCCCACCGAGAAGTACACGTTCATCTCATCGAGTCTCGTGCGCGAAGTTGCAACGTTGGGTGGTGACATTGCGGAATTTGTCTCACCGAAAGTCAAAGCGGCTTTGATGGAACGCTGCGGTCGCTCCTGACGTCAGGTCTGGCACCGCTTGCAGTAATATGTCCTGCGCTGCCCTTGCACGATCGCGGTAATCGGGCTTTTGCAACGATAACAGGGTTCGTCTTCGCGATCGTAGACTTGCAGTTCGTGCTTGAAGTATCCGGCCTCGCCGTCGCCGCCGTAAAAATCACGTAGCGTCGTGCCTCCCGCCCTGATTGCTTTCGTCAATACCGACCGAATCGATTCGGCAAGCATCACATAGCGCCGCAATGCAATTCGACCGGCGGCGCGGCGCGGACTGATACCGGCAAGATACAGTGACTCACTGGCGTAGATGTTGCCGACACCGACAACCACCTGTGCATTCATGATGAATTGCTTGGCGCTAACCTTGCGGCCGCGCGACGTCCGCCACAAATAGTTACCGTCGAACTCCTGACCTAACGGCTCGGGTCCCAGTGAGCGCAGCAGGCGATGCGATAGCGGCGCCCTGCTCCAATGCAAAGAGCCGAAGCGACGCGGGTCGCGAAACCGCAGCAGCAGCCCGGTGTCGAATTCAAAATCGACATGGTCGTGCACGCCGGCCGGCGTTCCGTGATCAAGAATGCAAACACTGCCGGACATGCCGAGGTGCAGGATTGCAGTGCCGGTATTCGTATTGATGAGCAGGTACTTGGCGCGCCGGCCAACTGACGTGACGGTGGCGCCCGGCAGGTTACGATCGACAGTCCTGGCAACCGGCCAACGGAGCCGGCGCTCGCGGATGATCACGCGTGCAATGGTTGCGTTGACAATATGTGGTTCGATACCGCGGCGACTGGTCTCGACTTCCGGCAATTCAGGCATGCGTAATTGTGCCCCACAAAAAAGCCCGCGCAAGGCGGGCTTTCTGCGTACGGCGGTAACCCAACGTCACTTGATCTTGGCTTCCTTGTAAATCACGTGCTTGCGGATCGTCGGATCGTATTTCTTGGTTTCCATTTTTTCCGGGTGCAGGCGTTTGTTCTTGGTAAACGTGTAGTAGTGGCCGGTACCGGCGCTGGAAACGAGTTTGATTTTGTCACGCATTGACTAACCCTCCGTGCTTAGACGTGCTGACCGGCGGCGCGCATATCGGCGAGAACCTTATCGATACCGTGCTTGTCGATGATGCGAATGCCCTTGTGCGAGATGCGCAGACGCACATAACGTTTTTCCGATTCGACCCAAAAACGCTTGTAATGCAAGTTCGGCAAGAAGCGGCGACGGGTTCTGTTTTTGGCATGAGAAACGTTATTGCCGCTCTGCGGCCGCTTCCCAGTTACCTGGCACACCTTGGACATGACTTAAGTCTCTGATTTTACTACTGATTATACTATGGGTTGCCTGCGAGCAGCAGGCAGAGAGCGAGACTTTATACCAGTGTCGCCAGTGCAATTCAAGGGCTGCGAGAAGTGGTTCACAGGGCCAGGGGCGGGAGCTGACCGGCCAGCTCCCGTCCGGTTTCTTCGGGCATCGCGGTCAGGGGTGGCCGGACGTTTGCCCAGCGGCCATCGTCACGGGCAATTGCGAGTAGCCGCTTCTGAGCGGGGATCGGGGCGTATTGTTCTACGGTCTGTCGAAAACGCTTCGCGGCCTCGTGTTCTGATCGCGCGGCAGTGGTATCGCCCCGGTCAAATAGCTCGATGACCCTGGCGATTGCAGCCGCATTGAGGTTGGCAGTTGCCGAGATGCAGCCGGGAGCGCCGAGGGTGAGAGCATCGAGCAAGGGCAGCTCCGAGCCAGGATAGACAACCAGCCCTTCGATGCCGAGCAATGCAGCTGTATTCTCCCAATCGCCGGAGCTGTCCTTGATGCCGACGAATTGCTTCGGATAGTCGGTGTGCAGGCGCCGGGCCAGCGACGGCGGTATGCCAACCACGGCTATCGGCGGTATGTGGTAGAGATAGATTCGCGCGTCGTCACCGATGGCGGTGACCAGCTGGGCGAAGTAAGCGTACAGGCCTTCTTCTGTAACCGCTTTGAAATAGAACGGCGGCAAGGTCATTACGGCCGCGCAACCCAGATCAAGACATGCGCGTGACAGCCGCGCTGTATCAGCAACGCTGGTCAATCCGGTTCCCGGAATCATGCACGCCGGATCAATCCCGGCGTCAACGAGGGCGGCGATCGCGGCAATGCGCTCATCGATGCCCACCGACAACGCCTCCCCGGTTGTTCCAAACGGCGCAATACCGGCACAGCCCTGGTCGAACAGCCAGCTCGCGTGGGCGACGTACAGGTCGATTGCCAGCGAACCATCATCGTTAAACGGCGTGAGTATCGGTGCGATGATGCCACGATGGATCATGGGTAGCAGCCTGTTGAAAAAGTATATGGGGGCTCTGCGCGCGCCCTGTGGGTTAAATGCTCAGAACCGCGCTCGGCGTTGCGCCTCTTGTAAAGGGTCCCGACCTTCACGGCGAGGCGCGTCTTGATCGCGGTTCTGAGCATTTGACTGAGCCTCCACATACTTTGTCAACAGGCTGCCAGTTACCACCGACGACCGACTTCAGCGGGCGCTGCGGTGGGTGCATCAGTCCGGACGCTTTCGCATTCGGCCGACGCGAGTCGGCGGCGCCGAAGAACTTGCCGTCACGCCACAGGATCGACTGCGCGCTGCCCATCGTCCGCTCGACCCGCGGTTCGTGCCCCATGGCGTCGAGCTCCGCGACGACCTCGGGGCTGAATCCCGGCTCGACGCCGAGCTGCGGCCAGTTCCAGCCCTGGTACATTCGCGGCCGGTGTGTGGCCTCGGCGATGTTCAGGTCGAAGTCGATTACGTTGACGAGGATCTGCAGGATCACGTTGATGATGTAGCTGCCCCCGGGCGTGCCGGTGACCAGGAAAACGCCGCCATGGCCGTCCAGCACGATGGTCGGCGTCATCGTCGAGAGCATGCGCTTCTTCGGCACCAGCGCGTTCGGATGGTCAGGCCCGTCACGGTAGTTGTAGTTGCGCATCTGGTTGTCGAACAGAATCCCGGTGCCTTTTGCCACCCAGCTGTTGCCGAACGAATGGCCTAAAGTGTAGGTGTTGGAAACCGCGTTGCCCCATGCGTCCATTACCGAGTAATGCGTCGTGTCGTGGCTTGCCTTTTCGCCCAGCGGCCACGGCTTGACCTGTTTGACGAGCGCTGCGCGGTCAGGATCGATAGTCGCGGCCATTTCTCTTGCGACGTCCATGCTGATGAACTCGGCGATCGGCACGTCCACAAAGTCAGGATCGCCAAGCCACGTCCGCCGATTTGCCGCCGCCCGCTTCATGACCTCGGCCAGCAGGTGCAGGTGTGCGACGGAACCGGCGCCCAGCGCCGCGACGTCGAACTGGCTCAGCATGTTGAGCATCTGGATCAGCGTGATACCGCCCGCGCTTACCGGCGGCATCGAAACGACCCTGAAGCCGCGGTAGTCGGTCGCGACCAACTCGCGCTGCTTGACCTCGTAGCTCGCGAGATCCTCATGTGTGATCAGGCCGTCATCGGCTGCAAAGGCGGCGACAATTCGGCTTGCCAGCTCGCCGCGGTAAAACGCGTCGGCCCCGCCCTCCATGATCTGCGTGATGGACCACGCCAGATCAGATTGGATGAGCCGCTCGCCCGGTTGCCAGCCGCGGCCATCCGGGCGCAGGTAGATGGCCGCGCTGGAGGAAAACTGTCCCATCGTCTGCACGCCTTCGGACAGGGCGAAGGCGAGGTCATGCGAAACGACGATACCGTCGGCAGCCAGTCGGCGAGCCGGCGCCAGCAGATCCTTCCACGGAAGCGTTCCCCACCGCTGCCAGGCTTCGTAAAGACCGGCGACCGTGCCAGGCACGCCTGCGGCACTCGCGCCATGGGTCAGCGCATCCCAGTTAATTTCGCCGTCAGCTTTCTCGAACCGCCCCGGGTTGCTTGCCAATGGTGCCATCGAGCGGTAGTCGAGTGCGATGGTCTCGCCAGACTCGGCGAGGTGTACGAGCATAAAGCCACTGCCGCCCAGGTTGCCGGCACGCGGCAGGGTAACGGCCAGGGCAAACCCGGTGGCAACCGCCGCGTCGATGGCGTTGCCGCCTTGTTTCAGGATATCCTGCCCGATTTCCGTGGCGAGGGCATTTTGCGAGACCACCATTCCGTGCAGGGCGACTTCGGGGTGATGGACGGAGTCGTAGCGGATGATGGCCTGGCGGGCCGATGTCTGGGCCGCCACGGTCGAGCAGGCGCCGACTAATGTAAGGACGATAACGGTCAGGCAGTTATGCAATCTTCGTTTGTTCATTTCAGTTTCCAACGTCATATGCAGCCGATCGCAACACGCGTCCTGGCCGTGCACCGGTCATCTGCTTTTCGAGCAGCACGGCCTGGCCGGCGACGAATACATGGTGCAGGCCCTCAGCATATTGATGGGGCTCGGTGAACGTCGCCCGGTCGATCACGGTGGCAGGATCGAATACTACAACGTCCGCCACCATGCCCGCCGCGATGCGGCCACGATCATCGAGGCCAATACGATCGGCCGGCATGCGGGTCATCTTGTGGATCGCGGTATGCAGTGGCAACACGCCGAGTTCCCGTACATAGCGGCCGAGGACCCGTGGGTACGTGCCGTAATTGCGCGGATGCGGGTGTGAATTGCTGTCTGGCGCTTCGATGCCACCGTCGGAGGCAATCATCGTGAGCGGATGCTGCATGATGATCGCCACATCCTCCGGATGCATGGCGTGGTAAATGGCATCGCAGCCGCCCGCTTCCTGTAACTCGATAATCAAATCGGCGGCGGCAACGATGGTCACTTCACGCCCGAGCCGCTCGAGCACCTGGCTCAAATCAAGGCCATCGAGCGAATGGTCGAAGCTGCAACGGGCCAGTTGCACATTGGCCGGATCGTTGCGCCCGCGAACCTCGGTCAGCTGGTAGATCAGTTCGTCGCGGATGCGCGCGCGCAGCTCGGGATTCGCCAGGCGCTCGACGAGTTTCTTATTGCCGCCATCGCGACTCCAGCGCGGGAACTGCACCGTCAGGCCGGTCGAGCCGGCCGCATAGGGATACTGGTCCAGCGTGATGTCCACGCCACGCGCCACGGCGGCATCGACCATGGCCAATAGATCAACGGAGCGTCCCTGCATGCTGGTGCTCATCACCTTGGCATGCGTGATCTGGCCGGGCAAGTCGCCTTCCTCTGCAATCAGGATCAGTTCCGCGACGCTGTCGAGCACGTTCAAGTTTTCGTTTCGCATGTGGCTGATGTAGATGCCACCGCGCCGCCCGGCGACGCGAGCCAACTCGACCAGCTCATCGGTGTCTGCAAAACTGCCCGGAATGTAGACCAACCCGGAAGACAAGCCAAAGGCGCCGTCACGCATCGCCTGGTCGACCTCGGCGCGCATGGCCTCCATTTCCTGCCTCGTAGCGGGCCGATCGCCGAGGCCGACAACGCGCTGGCGCACGGCTCCGTGGCCAACGAATGTCCCGTAATTGACGGCCGCAGGGCTGGCCTCGACAGCCGTAAAATGTTTGGCCAGCGGCAGTGGCGACCAGCCGTCGGGTCCGCCGATCACGGTCGTCACACCCTGGCGCAACTTGCTCTCAGCGTCTGGCCAGCGGAACAGGCCACTGCGTTCGCTAGCTGCCCGCACGGCGTGCGAGTGGACGTCGATAAAGCCGGGGGCGACGGCGAGACCGGACACGTCGAGAGTCACGTCAGCGTCAAGGCTGCTGAATGCACCGACACTGACGATGCGGTCGCCGCGAATCAGGACGTCGGCGACGGCGGGAGGGCTGTCATCGCCACTGAAGACCATCCCGCCCGCCAGCAGAACGGACGCTTCGATGTTGTCGCTTGTCGCGGCAACTGGAGAGTCGGGCCCGGCGAGGCAAGCCGCAACGAAAAGCAGTGATACGAGGCTGGCGACCAGCTTTTTCATACAACCATCCGGTTACATAATTTACAGAGGCATGTTCGCAGCCGCAGTGTACCAACCGGCGAGCTCCGGGTGGCGGTGGCGATTCAATCGTGCGCCGGTGATGCTATGGTTTGTCCCCATACCCATGCGACACGGAGCAAGTAAATGCTGCATCTAGCGATCGCCGCAGGGCTGGTCCTCGGACTCGTCGTTGGTCTCGGCGCTGCCGCGACGGGCAATGAGTGGTTGCTCGCAATCGCGGAGGGGTCGGCACCGTTCGGCGCAATCTTCATGAATGCGATCCGCATGGTTGTCATTCCGTTGGTTGTTACCGTGATCTTTTCGAGCATCGCGAGGCTCGGTGACCCCCGCAAACTGGGTCGCATCGGTAGCCTGACGATCGCCTTTTACTGGATTTCGCTGATTCCTGCGATTGCCATCGGCATGGCGACGATGAAGTTTGGCCTGCGTTTTGCGAGCGAGATTGAGATGCCGCGGACAGAGGTGACTGACGTTCCGGAGCTGCAGAGCATTGTGGATTTTATCGTGTCGCTGGTCCCGGCGAACCCGTTTGCGGCAGCGAGCAGCGGGGCGATACTGCCGCTGATCGTGTTTACAGCACTGGTAGCCGCTGCGACCGGAACGCTTAAGGACGCGCGCCGCGAGCGCCTGATCAACCTCGCTGACGATGTCAGTGAGGCGCTGATCAAACTCGTCTGGTGGATACTCTACACAGCACCGATCGGCGTGTTCGGCCTGGCCGCACCGGTCACGGCCAGGCTCGGATGGAATCTCGTGCAGTCGCTCGGCATCTTCATCGTCTGTGTATTCGTCGCGCTCGTCATTTTTCTCGCTGTGGTCACGCTGCCGCTCGTGTATTTCGTCGGCCGTATCGGCCCGGCCCGGTATCTGAACGGTACATTCGGTGCCGTGTCCGTTGCAGTATCGACGACGAGTACAGCCGCGGCGATACCGGTCACGCTCGAGGAGACGAAGAAACTCGGGGTGTCGACGACGATCGCGGACTTGCTCGTGCCGCTGGGTGCATCGATGCACCGGCCGGGCAGTGCGTTGTTCCAGGGTGCCGCGATCGTCTTCCTCGCGCACCTGTACGACGTGCCGATACCCGTCGCAGCAATAGGCGCGGCGATGCTTGCGACTTTTCTCGTATCGCTGACTGTTGCTCCCGTGCCGTCATCGTCCGTGGTTACGATGGCCCCCGCGCTGGATGCGGTCGGGGTCCCGGTGGCCGGGCTCGCAATCGTGCTTGGTATCGACCGGATTCCCGACATGATGCGCTCGGGCGTCAACCTGCTCGCACAGGCCTCAGGTGCCGTGCTGCTCGATCGATGGACCGGTGCCGGAGCAAACAGTCACGAAACGGAGCAATCGTTGCCGAGATAGGATCGTGCGAATTCAGTAACGCGGGCAGGTATGACGACGTCGCCCGTGACCGTGATATGCAGCCTCCTGGCCCGGTTTCCGGCACCCTGGCGCAGCAGGCCCGAACAGTATTCGCCGGGATCGAGAAACAGCACCTCGGGAAACAGCGATTCCAGCCTGGCTCGTACCAGGGGAAAGCACGTGCACGCAAGCAAGGCGACATCAGTGTCTGCAATGGACCATTCTAACTGACGTCGTCAAACAAGCCCCCGTCCGGCGAGCGATGTCGCGTTCCCGTCACCTATTATAAGGTGATCCAAAAGGCGGATATCGACCAGCTCCAGCGCCGCTTTCAGTCGTCGGGTAATGTGTTCGTCCGCCTGGCTGGGCTCGGCAACACCGGAAGGATGATTGTGCGCGATGATTACCGCTGCGGCATTGACCGCCAGCGCCTCCTTCACTACCTCTCGCGGGTAGACCGAGGTGCCGTCGATCGTGCCGCGAAACAATTCGTCGAAGCGTAGCACCCGGTGACGGTTATCGAGAAACAGGCAACAGAACAGCTCATGATCGAGATGTCGCATTCGGGATTTAAGAAAGAACTCCGTATCCGTCGGGCTGCGTATCACCGCGCCAGTCGGCAATGATTCTGCGTAATAACGTCGAGCAAGTTCCGGCAGTGCGCGAATAATTCCCAGCCGCGAGCGGCCGATACCGGGGCACTTGAGCAACTCGCCGCTGCTGGCATGCAGCAAAGCGTAGAGGCTGCCGAAACGACGCAGTAAGCCGTCGGCCAGGCCGTCGGCTTCATTCTTCCTGCTGTTCGCCGGCAGGACCCTAGCGAGTAATTCGACGTCCGATTGGTCCTTTGCAGCGCGTTCTTTCACAATCCCATTGTCGACGCGGGAAATGGAGTCCGCCAATGTGCCAATCTGGGCAGCGTCAGGGGATTCGCAGTTGCACCGCGTTGAACTGCCGCCCTAACACTCTTATGCTGCGGACAAAACCATAAGGACAAAAAACTTGCGCTCCATAGAACTCAAGATTCTCGATCCGCGGGTCGGTGACACAATACCGTTGCCGCACTATGCAACCGGCGGTTCAGCGGGCCTCGACATGCGCGCGTGCATCGACGGGCCGCTTAAGGTGTCGCCGGGAGAAACGGTGCTGGTCCCAACCGGACTGGCCATTCATGTTGCCGATCCGTCACTGGCGGCCGTGTTGTTACCGCGCTCCGGACTTGGCCACAAACACGGGCTGGTGCTCGGCAACCTGACGGGATTGATCGATTCCGATTACCAGGGCCAGGTGTTTGTGTCGTGCTGGAATCGCGGCTCGAAGAGTTACGAGATCCAGCCGGCCGAGCGGATTGCCCAGATGGTGATTGTTGCGGTGGAGCAGGTGGAGTTCGACGTGGTCGACGAGTTTGCGACAAGTGACCGGGGCGCCGGCGGATTCGGTCATTCCGGAACGACTTGAGTTATCGCTTTAGTCGTCGAGGCCCTTGAGCAACTTGAAGCGCGAGATGTCGCCATCGAAGCGCGCAATGATCTGCTGTTCATCAGTGCGGAACTTGTCCAGGTTGCGCTCGTGACGGCCCATGACTTCCTTGGTGTTGCGAATATCATCGGCCAGACCCTCATCGATCATGGGGGCCGCGGGGTCTTCGCTGTACGGCTGGAAGTTGGCGGCCTCGTCTCGCAGCTTTTGCATGCGCCGTTCGAGGTTGCGCAGATATAACTCGGTAACGCGCGCCTGGGCCTGAAAGAGCTCCACGCGACGATCACGATGCATCAAAATCTCATCGACCGAGAGATAGGTCGCGAGCAGCGCACGGTCGGCGCGCCGCTGTAACTCGATCGCCATCAGGCGCTCCTGCTCGATGCGGTCTGCTTCGATCTGCTCGGCCGTCTTCTTGCCCGCGAGTTGCTCCACGGCGACGCCGTGCTCGTTGATCACCTGTTTGGGCAGTTCCGCGTATTCGGCCGGAATGCTGTCGCCGTAATGCGTAACGCCGTTTTTATCCACCCATTTGTAGACTCTGGCGTTCTGCGCCAGAGCGCCGCAGGACACGCTCAGGGCAAGTAAAAAAATCAGACCGGGTTTCCGCATCGAGTCAATATGCCAGCATTGCCAGCCCCACGAGCGGGACTGGTTCTCGTTATTCAAGCTTAATGCCCGTTCCGGCGCATGTAAACCGCGTTGCTTCTTCAAAGAATCAATCACTTACGAGATTACGCCGTATTGCTCGCGGTAGCGCAGCACTGGCTCCAGATAGTCTTCGTACTCGCTGGATTCTTCCAGAATATTGATCAGGTCGTCCAGCTGAACAATGCTGATGACCCGTATTCCGAGCGATTGCCTGAGCTCCTGCACGGCCGAATACGGACCCTGTCCACGTTCCTGGCGGTCAAGACAAATCACCAGTCCGGCGATCTCGGCGCCCGCTGCGGCGATGATCTGATAGGCCTCGCGCACCGCTGTGCCGGCCGTAATGACATCATCGACGATCAGGACATTATCCGACAGCGGCGCGCCGACGATGCTGCCACCTTCACCATGTGCCTTCGCTTCCTTGCGGTTGAAGGAATACGGGACGTCAATGTCGTGCTGTTCCGCGAGCGCCGCTGCCGCGAGTGCCGCCAGTGGAATGCCTTTGTAAGCCGGACCGAACAGCATGTCGAAACGCACATCCGACTCGGCAATTGCGGCGGCGTAAAATCGACCGAGTTTGGCGGCGGCGTATCCGGTGTTGAACAGTCCGGCGTTGAAAAAGTACGGACTGACGCGTCCGGACTTCAGCGTAAATTCGCCAAAGCGGAGGACGCCGAGCTCCAACGCCAGTTCGATGAATTCTCTCTTGTACCCACGCATGCGAAAGCTCTTCTGTATCATGTCCGCGGCGCCGCAAAGTATGACATAGGAGAATCGATTTGTTTCGCGTTATCAGCCTGAACGCCAATGGCATTCGGGCAGCAGCTCGCAAAGGTTTTTTCGATTGGATGGCAGGCCAGTCAGCCGATGTAGTGTGCATTCAGGAAACGAAGGCGCAGGTACACCAACTGACGGATGCGCTGTTTTCGCCCGCGGGCTATCACTGCTACTACGAAGATGCCGAAAAGAAAGGGTACAGCGGTACCGCCGTCTATACGCGGCACGAGCCCAGGAAAATCGTGCGCGGTTACGGTGACCCGGAATTCGACGCGGAAGGGCGTTACCTCGAAGTTCAGTTAGGCGGCATCAATGTGATTTCTCTGTACCTGCCATCCGGGTCCTCGAGCGAAGAGCGACAAATTGCCAAGTACCGCTGCATCGATTCGTTCACCGAACATCTTCACAAATTGCGCCGCAAGCGGAGTGAGACAGTGATCTGCGGTGACTGGAACATCGTTCACAAGGAAGGGGACATCAAGAACTGGAAATCCAACCAGAAGAACTCCGGGTGCCTGCCGGAGGAGCGGGCCTGGCTCGACAAGGTGTTCGGCGAATATCGCTGGGTCGACGCGTTTCGAACGCTCGAGCAGGAACCGGAGCAGTATACGTGGTGGTCCAATCGAGGCCGCGCCTGGGATAACAATGTCGGCTGGCGTATCGACTACCAGGTAGTGACACCGGGCCTCGAGGATCGGGTGCTGCGCACCGAGATCTACAGGGAACAGCGATTCTCGGATCATGCGCCGGTGATAATGGACTACGATTGGGCTCATGGTGACTGACACAGACCGGGACCGGCGCCGGCGGGAGACCTTTAAAGAGGCAGTCCTGAACCGACGCATGCTGATCTGCGTGTTTACCGGTTTTACATCCGGGCTGCCGCTGTACGTACTGTTCCAGCTGGTCCCCGGCTGGTTGCGGGTCGAGGGCGTGGGACTCGCGGAGATCGGGTTCTTCGCACTGGTGCAATTTCCCTATACCTGGAAGTTCCTGTGGTCACCGGTCATGGACCGGTTCACGCTGCCGTTCCTCGGGCACCGTCGCGGCTGGATGCTCGTAACGCAGGTCGCGCTGCTTGTATCGATGGGCGTGATGGGCTACATCAAGCCCGACCTGTCGTTGTGGACCGTCGCGTACCTGTCCGCCGCAGTCGCGTTCTTCAGTGCCAGCCAGGACATCGTACTCGATGCCTATCGGCGCGAGCTGCTTCCCGACGTGGAGCTTGGGCTCGGCAACTCCATTCATGTGCAGGCATATCGGCTATCCGGCCTGGTGCCGGGTGCCCTGGGATTCATACTCGCCGATCATTTCGATTGGCACATTGTGTTCGTGATCATCGCGTTGTTCATGCTCGTCGGCATTGTCCTGACACTGGTCATCAAAGAAGCTATTGCCGAGCCGACGCCGCCGAAGACGATGCGTGCCGCGGTCGTCGATCCGTTCCGGGATTTCATCGGCAGAGCCGGCCTGTTACCAGCGCTGCTCGTGCTTGCGTTCCTGTTTCTCTACAAGCTGGGCGACAATATGGCGACGGCCTTGCAGTCACCGTTCTTCATCGATGTCGGCTTCACGCTGACCCAAATCGGCGCGATTGCGAAGACGGCGGGGCTGATCGCAGCGATCGTCGGTGGCATGGTGGGCGGGTTCGTCATGGTCAAACTGCCGATCAATCGGGCGCTGTGGTTGTTCGGCGTCGTGCAGATCGTCAGCATCTTAGGATTCGCGCTGTTGTCTGAAATCGGCGCCAATCCCTGGATGCTCGGCGTTGTTGTCGCGTTCGAATACCTCGGCGTCGGCCTCGGCTCGGCGGCACTCATCGCCTTCATGGCACGCACCACCAATCCGGCATTTGCCGCAACACAGCTGGCCTTGTTCACGGCGCTTGCATCGGTGCCGCGTGTATTCGCTAACGCCGTTACGGGTGTAGTCGTGGAACAGGTGGGCTGGACGAATTTCTTCCTGATCTGCACGGTCCTCGCGATTCCCGGAATGCTGCTGCTTTTCAAGGTCGCACCGTGGAATGAGGCAGAAACTTGAGCACGGCGGAGCAGGAGATCGCCGTCGGGAAGCTCGACGAGCTTGACGATCCCGGTTGTCGTGAATTCGAGATCGGCACCGGCGACTGGCCGTTCCGGGGTTTTGTCGTGCGGCAGGGCGACACCGCGTACGCCTACCAGAATTTCTGCGCACACGCCGGCCACCCGCTGAACTGGGCGCCGAACACCTTTCTCACCAAGGACAAGGCCGCGATCATCTGTGCGTCGCACGGAGCGACTTACAATATCGAGACCGGCCAATGTTTCGCCGGCCCGGGCTCTGGCGGTTCTTTACGAAAAGTGGACGTCGCCATCCGCGACGGCGTCATCTACGTCACCGGCCCCGACAGCATGTGACACCTCCACCCCCCCTGTTTTTTCATTACCGCAAGGGCGGCGATCGCGGCGAGAGCTTCTCTCTCCAACAGGTAAACGACGAACGGCCAACAATATTCGCTGGCGGACTGTCTCGCTCCCGCCGGACAAGTCCGGGGTCACTCGCTTTATGTCCTGCCATCGAAATTCTTGTCCGCTCGTCTCTGACAGCACGTGCCGTGATCGCCGCCGGTGCCTTATCAATCAAAGGGTTTTACGAGAATAGTTTTGTGAACCGCCAGTCGACGATGCGGTGGCCTTTCTTCAGGCCGCGCTTCTCGAACTTGGTGCCGGGTCGGTCGAGCGGCCGGTCGCCATCGTGTTCACGTCGTTCGTCACAATGGAATAGTTCGACAGACGCGAAGACCTCGTCAATATGCTCCGCGTAGTTCGCCCAATCGGTCGCAACATGTACCGTGCCGCCGGCCTCCAGACGGTTGTGGAGTAACGCCAGGAAAGACGGTTGGAGCAGGCGGCGTTTGTGATGGCGTTTCTTCGGCCACGGGTCCGGGAAGTAGATATTGATGCGCTGTAAGGACAGCGGTGGTATTCGCTGTTCGAGGACCTCGATTGCGTCGTGCTTTATTACCCGCAGGTTGGAGATGCTGGCTTCGTGCGCTCTTAGCAGGCAGTGCCCGACGCCCGGTTCGTGCACTTCAATGCCGACGAAATTGAGCGCGGGATTTTCGGACGCTTGTTGTACCAGCGACTCACCGTTGCCAAAGCCGATTTCCAGGACGACCGGTTGAGGTTGCGAGAACAGTGAATCCAGGTCGAGTTCCCGCGAGCCGAAGTCCACGCCATAGTCCGGCCAAAGCTCTGTCAGCGCGCGCTGCTGGGAAGGCGTAAGGCGCCCGGTACGGCGCACAAAACTCCGGATGGTGCGACGACGGCTGTTGTCGAACAAGACGGGCATGGCGGCGCTCTATTTCGTCACGAAGCGCACCGGGCTGGTCTTCTCGGGCCAGCGACCCTGGATACCGGCGTAGAAGTTCCGGATGGTCCCGAGATCGGCATCCAGGTCACCGGTTAGATCGAGCCGCGGCCCTATGCCCAGGTGCTTATTCTGAAAGTCGAGGAATCCCAGGTACACAGGTACGTCAGCGCCCTCCGCAATGCGGTAAAAGCCTGACTTCCAGCCGGGTTTTTTCGTGCGCGTGCCCTCGGGGGCGAGACCGAAGTAGAAGCTGTCTTCTGACTGGAACATGTCGATCGCCTGTTTAACGGCGGACCCCGCGCGCTCACGATCGAGTGGAATACCCCCGAGCCATCGAAGCAGCGAACTCAACGGAAACCAGAACAGCGATTTCTTCGCGAAGAAATGGATTTCGGCGTCGATGGCCACTTTGTAGATCAGCGCCCAGATACCGTCCCAGTTCGATGTGTGCGGCGCGGCAATGATCATGGCTTTTGGTACGTCCGGTATGGTGCCGACGGGCGTCCAGCCACCGACGCGCAGTAACAACCTGGCCAGACCTCGTAACATGGTGTGGGTATCCGCCTGCCTTGACGCCGCTGCCGCGGTCCGCTGTGGCATAGTAACGCCGACCGGACATATTTGTAATCAGATGTGGAGTCGTCGTGAGAACATCCGGATGGTTAAAGCGTCAACCATGGTTCTGGCCGGTGAAGCGCTTTATCAAGCGTATCGGTGGCAAAGAGCTTTGGCTGAAGACGGAAGTCGAGCATCGCTTGCTCGAGAGTGGCGGCTGGCTATACACGCCGGACCTGCTTGGGCCGGAATCCGTTGTTTACTCGCTGGGCGTTGGCGACTCGATCGAATTCGATCTGCATTTGATTGAACATTACGACTTGACGGTACATACATTCGATCCCACGCCATATTCCGAGGAGTGGATGGCCGGCCAGGAGTTACCTTCGAACCTTGAATTCCATAATTGGGCCGCGGCCGGGGAAGACGGTAGCCTGCGGCTCTATCGGCGCATCAGCAAGCGTGGCAAGAAGTCGAAAGTCATGTGGACGGCAGAAGGCCAGGCCGCTGACGACAACGAGTATATCGATGCGCCGGCTTACACCGTTCGTACGATGATGGAGAAGCTGGGGCACGAGCGTGTGGACCTGCTCAAAATCGACGTTGAGGGCGCCGAGTACGAAATACTCGACAGCCTGGATAAGACTGACCGGCTCCCCGTGCAGTTACTGGTCGAGTTTCATCATCGCTTTCCCGGTATAGGCAAGCAGCGCACGGCAGAGAGTATCCGTGGGCTGAGAGAACTCGGTTACCAGATCTTCTCGATCTCCGAGACCGGGCGCGAGCTCGGCTTTGTACTTGATTCCAGCCGCTGATGCACGCATAAAAAAGGGCGCCTCGAGAGGCGCCCAGGTTGGTTCTGGTTATTTAAAACTCACCATTACCAGGGGGAAAACGAGGCGGGCCGAAGCCCGCCCCGAACCACGTTGTTACTCGAACATGCTCATGATCTTGTCGATGACGCCGAACAGTACCTCGTCGCTGTCCGTGTCGACGTTCTCGACCAGGGTCCCGAAGGACTCGTTGTGAGCGTTCAGCGCAGCAAGATCGCCCGCTGCGTCATCTCGTATCAGCCGTGCCCTGTGACAACCGCCACAGGCTCTGGATGATGCGCCTGTGACCAGCTCCGGTACCGTGCCGATGTTCCTGCCCGCAGGATTCTCGACCGCGAGACCGTCGACAATGTCATACCAGGTCGCAACTTCGTCGGATTTTGACAGAAGGCCCGGCATCGATTGTGACTGATCCGGCACGTCATATTTGCCTTCCATGTGACAAGCTTCACAGTTGCGAATCGTGAAGTTCGGGAAGACGTGCTTGATGTGCTGGTCATAACGCTTCGCGAGCACCGGATCGAACTCTTCAAACGTGTCACCGGGATCGAAGTCCTGGAACGAGTGGATCGCGTGGACGTAAGAGTCGATAGAGCGCGATGCCATCTCGACATGACTGCCCGGGAAGGTCGTCGTATGGCAGTTCTTGCAGACCTGCACGCCATCGCCGCCCCTGCCGCTGCCGTCATGGAAGCTCGAGGCCAGCGCGTCGTGGCAGGCGTTGCATTTATTGATGTCTACCGTTGCATTGGCGCCCTGGAAGTAGTCAGCGACAAGAGTGCCGCCGCCAAGGTCGAAGGTCTCGCTAACAGCTGCAAGAACGACATCCGTGCCGTCGAGTTCAAGTTCCGGCGTAATGCCGATTTCCGCTTTCCTGATCGTACCATCGGCGATCAGGGTCGGAATGTCGGCCGTCTTGGTCAGCTGCAAGGCAGCCATGTCCAACGTAACCATCCAGCTGCCCGGTACGCTGGCGGCATCTTCGGCGAACAGCGGGTTGGCGCCGCCACCGGAGCTCTCCGGTACGTATTCCATCTTGCAGCCAGGACGCCGGCCCGGGCAACCTTCAACATTCGTATCCCGTTCGTGGGAGCCGACGATAAAGTGCTTGCTGTCCCAGCCGTAGAAGGACACGAGCAGTTCCGGAACAATGTTCACGTCGCTCGAACTGAAGTTGACCGTCAGAAAATCGCCGTCCCGGGTGACTGAGTCGACCGAAACGGTATACGTATCGGCGTACTTCGTACCGGCTGCATCGTAGATCGACGCGTCGTAGCCGGAATGATAGTCACTGAAGGCCGGGAAACCACCGTAACCCTCGGCAGGATCGCCGTGGCAGACGTTGCAGGCCGTGTCAGAGTCAGAGGCGATCGGGGTTGCATGGAAGCCACCGAGATCGTCAGTCTTGTTCGGGCCGCCCGCCGGGCTCCACAGGTACGCCAGTGATGGCGCCCGGTTGCCCTGGTAATACGGCTCACCTGGTGCCGTATCGATTCCCTGAACTGCGTGGCAGCTCTTGCAGGTTGTAGCCTTGAAATTGCTGTCGTTCAGAACCGTATCCAGCTTACCCTCATGGCAGGTCGAACAGTTCGACATCGATTGTGGATACGGGAATTCCATCGCGTGGGCCATGTGAACGTCGTTCATTAGTGTGCGGTTGTAGCCGTAGTCAGCAGTCGCTGCAGCACCTGTCGCCCACGCGAGAGGATCGTCGACCATGTACTGCCATTCCTGATGGAAACCCCCACCGTCATCGTTGTGGCAGGTTTTGCAAGAGCCGAAGTCCGGCAGGCCGGCGACCACCGGGTCACGGTAGCCGTGTTTCAGATAGGGCGTGCCATGGCATTTCGCGCAACCAGATACATTGGCCGCGGATACGTATGGAGCAGCGGCGTCAGCTCGCGCATCGCCGAATGCCACCGCCGCGCTTGCGACGTTATCGTACAGGTGCACATGCGAACCCGCTGGAATCTCGGCGCCGGTGCCACCTACGTGCTCCAGCAGGGGGTCGTCAGCAATGTAGCCATAGACCTGGCCGTTCACGGTCGGGTCGAAGGTCAATCCTTCTTCCGTCAATGAGTAGGTGCCGTCGCCGAAATTTGTAAGGGTGCCCCGCAGCGTTACCAGCCCATTCAAATATTGGCCGGTCGCACTGTCGTAGACGTTCGTGAGAAAGCGCTTCTGACCCAAGCTATCGTAGTCGGTGAACGCAAGGCCATTCTTCGCAATGCTGAACTCGACCAGCAGGTCAAATCCGCCGGCACCATCGGGTGCGCTTGCCACATTCGAAATCGTAAGATCCAATGCGCTTTCGTCGACATACTGGTCGTAGATCGACTGGTGAAAATCACCGATACCGTCGTGACAGACTGAACAGGATTCAGCTGTGGCCATATCAACAGCGGCTGCGACTGCATCCGAGCCAGGACCGCAATCATTAACGTCGACGACGCCGTCGCCATTCAGGTCTTCAGTGTCAAGATCACCGGCTCCGTTACCGTTCAGATCCCAGCAGGCCTGGCCGTCAGTACCGTCAGCACCATCGGCACCGTCAGACCCGTCCGCTCCCGGTGCGCCCGCTGCGCCCGCCGCGCCGGCGGCACCATCGTCGCCTTCGCAACCGGTCAAGCCGAACGTCAGGAAAATGGCCACCAGGAATGTCCAACTGAGCTTGGAAAAAAGGTTGAACGTTCTCATGGTATTGCTCCTAGTTCTTCTTGGATTGTTCAAGAAACCGGCTATAGCTACGCGACACACAGGCAGACTACCGGCATTGAACATAGCCTACGGTTGGCGGGAGTTGACGACACTGACAAATGTCAGTTTCGCTCTTTTTCGGCGCTTCGGATTACACCTAGCGCAAAACGGCTGTATTGCGGCGAATACGTAGCGCTTTTTATGAATTATCGGGCGGCTATTCCGGCGGCGATGCCAATGCCAAGAAGTGACCACCCCAGCCAGGGAAGCTCCCCGAGCGTCAGCAGCAGGATCGACCCGATGACACCGACCGCAGCGACTGTCAACCAGTAGCGCTGGCGACGCTGCCCGCTGAGCTGCGACTGAATCTGCTTGAGTTCTGGCGATTGCAGGCTCAGACGGATCTTACCCTCCGCTGCCTGCTCACTTAAGGTATGCAGCGCGGCGGGTAGCTCGCGTAACGCGTCGCGCAGCTGCGGCAGGTTGTCGCGCACGTCTTTCAACAGCGCCCGCCCGCCCACCTGCTCATCCATCCAGCGCTTCAGGACCGGGTGCGCGGTCTTCCAGAGATCAAGCTCCGGATACAGCTCGCGCCCGAGCCCCTCGATGTTGAACAGCGTCTTGTGCAGCAGGATCATCTGCGGTTGGACTTCGACGTCGAAGCGCTGGGCCACGCGGAACAGCCGCATCAAAACTTGCGCGAACGAAATCTCCGACAGCGGTTTGTTGAAGATCGGCTCGCAGACGGTTCTTACGGCGGATTCAAGCTGATCGACCCGGGTACCGGCGGGTACCCATCCGGAATCGAGATGCAGTTTCGCGATGCGGTGGTAATCGCGGTCAAAGAACGCGAGAAAGTTCTCGGCGAGATAACGCTGGTCGTCGGGACTTAAGGAACCGACGATGCCGAAGTCAACCGCTGCGTACTTGGGCCTTTCCGGGTCGGTCGTAATGACGAAAATATTCCCCGGATGCATGTCGGCATGGAAAAAATTGTGGCGAAACACCTGCGTAAAGAATATTTCGACGCCGTTCTCCGCGAGGGCCTGAATATTGGTGCCGGCGGCCCGCAGTGCTTTCATATCGCTGATCGGTGTGCCGAATATGCGCTCCTGGACCAGCACTTCCGGGCGGCAGTAGTCCCAGTAGATGTCCGGCACATACAGCATTTCCGAATCGGCGAAATTGTGCTTTAGCTGGGCGGTGTTGGCTGCCTCGCGCATCAGGTCCAGCTCGTCGATGATCGTGTGCTCGTATTCGTCGACGATTTCGAGCGGCTTCAGGCGCTTGCCGTGTTCCCAGTAGCGATCGGCAAGTCCGGCGAGCATACGCAGCACGGCGAGATCGCGTTCGATGCGTTCCTGAACGCCGGGTCGCAACACCTTGACGATGACCTCCTTTCCGTCCTTGAGCTGTGCCGTGTGCACCTGCGCGATCGACGCGGCTGCGAGCGGCGTCACGTCGAAGCGCTGGAAAACGTCGCTGACCGACTGTGAGTAAGCCGTCTCGACGATCTCGATGGCCACCTCGGCCGGGAACGGCGGGACCGCGTCCTGCAGTTTCGCGAGTTCGTCGGCGATGTCGGGCGGCAGCAGGTCGCGGCGTGTCGAGATGGCCTGCCCGAACTTGACGAAAATCGGCCCGAGCTCCTCGAGCGCGAGACGAATGCGCTCGCCCAATGGCGCCGATCGGTCGCGCCGCCTTGGGGCCAGGTAAAACAGGAAGCGCAGCGGCCGCAGCAGGTGCGTCTCCTTGATGATGTCGTCGAGACTGTATTTCACCAGCACGCGCTGGATCGTGATCATCCGAAAGAGCGTGTGCTTGCGGGCCATCAGTCTTCCTGCAACCGTCGGATGCGTGCGGCCAGTCGATCGACATCATCACGCAACACATCAACTGCACTGGTGAATCGGTCCATTTCGTAGCGGCCAGGCAGTTCGCGGCTTTCCTCCTGCAGATATTCGCGAATGTTGCTGGCCATTGTCGTACGAGCTTCGGCACCCCATTTGCTGACACCTCGTGCGAATTCTCCGATCTGGTGTGCGGCCGCGTCTCCGACGAACCCTGACAATTCCTCCTCGAAATCCGGCTTGGCGTATGTCAGCAGCTGTTGAAACTTCTCCGCAAGGACAGGATCGCCCGACATCTGCAGCGACCCGCTGCGCAGGGACTGCGTATCTCCATCGGCCGCCATGCGGGCAAGCGTGATCAATGAACCGCTGATCGCGATGTCGGCGTCGTCCTGCATTTCGGTCGTCACGTCGATGTGATCGTCCTGGACGATGAACCAGGCAGTCAGCGTCGTCTTGCTCACACCAACAGCGACCACTGTGCCCGCGAGCGCCTGACACAGCTCGCGCGCCGGTGTGGTCGACCGGATATTGCGGTTCAGGAGATTGGCGATTGGCTGCAGCGCGGCCTCGAGCGGATTCATCGCGGTCAGACCCGGTAGCCGATGTGTAGCGCCACGATGCCCGCGGCAAGATTGTGGTAACGGCAGCGCTCGAAGCCGGCCGCTTCCATCATTGCCTTGAGCGTTTCCTGGTCCGGATGCATGCGAATCGACTCTGCCAGGTACTGGTAGCTGTCAGCGTCCCGGGCGATCAGCTTGCCGAGCATCGGCAGCACCTTGAACGAATACAAATCGTAAGCTGGCTTGATTGCTTTGTTCGGAGCGGAAAACTCCAGCACCATTGCCTTGCCGCCGGGCTTCAGCGTGCGATACATGGAGCGCAGTGCGGCGTCCTTGTCGGTGACGTTCCTGAGTCCGAATGCGATGCTGATGCAATCGAACGAGCCGTCGACGAACGGCAGGTGTTGCGCATCGACTTGCGCGATCGACAGGTTGCCGGCAACGCCGGCGTCGACGAGCCGCGAGCGGCCGTGTCGCAGCATCGCCGCATTGATGTCGGCCAGCACGACGTGTCCTCGTTTGCCAACCTTGCCGCAGAAGGCGCGCGCCAGGTCGCCGGTACCGCCGGCCAGGTCGAGCGCTACATCGCCGGGTTTGAGAGCGGCCTGATCGACGGTAAAGCGCTTCCAAAGCCGATGCAGGCCTGCGGACATCACGTCATTCATTATGTCGTAGCGGCTGGCGACCGAATCGAACACGTCGCGCACCAGTCCGGCTTTATCGTCGCGCTTTACCGATTGATAGCCGAAATGCGTCGTGTCGTCAGGATGCTGTGGCTTGGCCATGGCGCGCTTGGTTGTTGCGAGTAGGGCAGCCGAGGATACCCCCGAATGCTACAAGATGTAACGGCTCAGGTCCTCGTCCTTCGATAGCTCGGCGAGGTGGTCGTCGACGTACGCGGCATCGATGACAAGCCCGGTGCCGCTCTTGTCCGAGGCCTCGAAGGAAACCGTCTCCAGGAGACGCTCCATCACCGTGTGCAGACGGCGTGCGCCAATGTTCTCGGTGTTTTCATTGACCTGGTAAGCCACCTCGGCGATGCGCCGCACCCCGTCGTCGGCGAAGTTGAGCGTGACTTCTTCGGTATTCAGCAGCGCGCCGTACTGCGATACCAACGACGCGTCCGGTTCCGTCAGGATGCGCACGAAGTCCTCGGTCGACAGCGAATTGAGTTCGACACGAATCGGGAAGCGGCCCTGCATTTCCGGAATAAGATCGGACGGTTTGGCAACGTGGAAAGCACCGGATGCGATGAACAGAATGTGATCGGTCTTCACCATGCCGTACTTCGTGTTGACGGTAGAGCCCTCCACGAGCGGCAACAGGTCACGCTGCACGCCCTCGCGCGACACGTCGGCGCCCTGGGTGCCGGACTGGCGGGCCACCTTGTCGATTTCATCCAGGAAGACGATGCCCTGCTGCTCCACCGCTTCGAGCGCCTGCGTCTTCAGCTCTTCGTCATCGAGCATCTTCGCCGCCTCTTCGTCGGTCAGCAAACGAAACGCCTCTTTCACCTTGAGCTTGCGAGTCTTGCTGCGGCTGCCACCGATATTCTGGAACATGCCCTGCAACTGGCTGGTCATCTCTTCCATGCCCGGCGGCGCCATGATCTCGATGCCAACCGGCAGCGCCTGGATCTCGATCTCGATTTCCTTATCGTCGAGCTTGCCCTCACGTAGCATCTTGCGAAATTTCTGGCGCGTATCGCTGTCCGCCACCGGCTCCTCGGTTGGCTGCGTAAAACCGACGCTCCGGGACGGTTGCGGCAGCAATGCGTCGAGCACGCGTTCCTCGGCAGAATCCTCGGCACGATGCCGCACTTTCGACATCGCGTCTTCGCGCGTCATCTTGATCGATACATCCATCAGGTCGCGGATAATACTGTCGACTTCGCGGCCGACGTAGCCGACTTCCGTGAACTTGGTTGCCTCGACTTTGACAAACGGCGCTTTCGCGAGGCGAGCCAGGCGTCGGGATATTTCCGTCTTGCCGACGCCGGTCGGCCCGATCATCAAGATGTTCTTCGGTGTGATTTCGCTTCTGAGCGGTTCGTCCACCTGCACGCGTCGCCAGCGATTTCTCAAAGCGATCGCAACGGCACGCTTGGCCTCATCCTGGCCAATGATGTGCTTGTCCAGTTCCTGGACGATTTCTCTGGGTGTCATTTGAGACATAAGGTTTGTTCCTGGGTTGTGCGTCGATCGCGTTGTAGGAGCACGCCTTGCACCCCGCAGCGCGCGATCGCGGCTAAAAGCCGCTCCTACAATTCTTCGATAGTGATGTGCTGGTTCGTGTACACGCAGATGTCGCCTGCAATCAGCAGGGCTTTCTCGACGATCTCGCGTGCGGATAAATCGGTGTTTTTCAGCAATGCGCTCGCCGCCGCCTGCGCGAACGGACCACCCGAGCCAATGGCCATCAGGTCATCCTCCGGTTCGATGACGTCGCCATTGCCGGAAATAATGAATGAGCTGTCCTTGTCCGCAACGCACAGCAGCGCCTCGAGGCGCCGCAAGCGACGGTCGGTACGCCAATCCTTGGCAAGCTCAATGCCGGCCCGCGTCAGGTTGCCGTACTGCTCGAGCTTGCTCTCAAACAGTTCGAACAGCGTGAACGCGTCGGCGGTGCCGCCGGCAAATCCGGCGATCACGCGGCCGTCGGCGAGTTGCCGGACCTTGCGCGCGTTGCCTTTCATCACGGTGTTGCCCATGCTGACCTGGCCGTCGCCGGCGATGGCTACCTTGCCATTGCGCCGGATCGAGACAATGGTCGTCCCTCGAAATTGTTCCATGGTTCTGATTCCTGCTGCGGCGCTAGGGCCTGTTAATACTAAATCGATAGTCGCTGTTGCGACCAATAAGGCGCCAATCAAGGCGCGACGAGCGCCATTTGGTCACTCCAAATAAGCGGGGAGCAACGCCGAGTGGCGCCTTATTGGCCACAACCCGAAGGGCCATGGCTATTTTCCGCCCGGCGGCGTTGTCAGTCGCTCATATAGAGTCACTATACGTCGCTCCTTCTGCCTTGCCGGACGAAAAAATAGCTCCGGCAGTGACTATCGATTTAGTATTAACAGGCCCTAGTCTTTCTTGCGCGCTCGTGGATGAGTCTGGTCGTATATCTGGGCCAAATGCTGGAAATCAAGGTGCGTATAGACCTGCGTGGTGGCGATATTGGCGTGCCCGAGCAGCTCCTGTACGCCGCGCAGATCGTGACTCGACTCGAGCATGTGGGTGGCGAACGAGTGGCGGAACAGGTGCGGGTAGACATTACTGTCGATACCCTGCCGCCGGGCCCAGTGCGTCACTCTGGCCTGAACGGAGCGCGGGCTCAAGCGGGTACCGCGGTTACTGACAAACAACGCGGTTTCCTCGACACCGGCCATGCCATTGCGCGACTTCTGCCAGCGAACCAACGCCTTGAGCGCGTGCCGGCCCACGGGAACGATGCGCTCCTTGCTGCCTTTGCCGGTAACCCGGACTGTCGCGTCGTGCATGTCGACGTCGCCACAATCGAGATTGACCAGTTCGGCAAGCCGCAGCCCGGAGGAATACAGCAACTCGAGTATCGCCCGATCGCGATCGACGATAGCGCCCTTGCCGGGTATATCGAGCAAACGCGCCATGCGATCAGCATCAAGATTCTCCGGAAGACGTTTTTTCGCTTTCGGGGCAGACACTGACGTGACCGGGTTCTTGTCGATCGCCTTTTCGCGAATCAGGTAGCGAAAGAAAGTGCGTGCGGCGGACAAACGGCGCTGGATGCTTCTGGCACTCGCACCACGACGAAAACTGCTCGCCGAGTAAGACCGTACGTGCTCGCTGTCGACGCCTCCCCACTCCGTAACGTCGTTCTTCTCGAAGTATGCCAACAGCATTTCGAGATCGCGGCGGTAATTCTTGCACGTCAACGGTGACAGCCGGCGCTCGGTCTCGAGGTGGCGGATAAAGCGCTCGATCCAGGCGGCATTGTCCAAAGTAGCTTCCCTAGTAACGCTTAAGGGCCCCTGCGATGAGATCGCCAAGTCGGGTGAGGAAGTCGATGCGCATGCCGGGATGAAAGCGATCGCTGTCGGTACTACCAATCGCCAGGAAACCGATCTCCGCGCCTTTGCCCAGGGGCACCAGTGCGGCCGAACCAATTTCTTCGGCATCATGACGAAACAGGTATTCGCGCTGCGTATCGCGAATCCGGCCGCAGCGCGCGCCGTTACCGTTCAGGAAGGTGTTGAACGGCTGCAGCGAAGAATCCTTGCGGTCAACGACGCGGAAAAAACGACCTGCGTCGATGTCGGAGAAGTCATCGGGATCACTGAAAATTACCAGCACCGCCTGGTCGGCGTCGAAGCCGCTGCGCATCGCCTCTTCGACGACGGCGATCGTACCGCCGAGATTATCGACTGCCAACAACTGTTTGGTGAACTCGTGCAGTTTGGCAGCCAGTACGTCGTTTGCGCGCGCGACCTCGATCAGGTCCTTGAGCTCGCGTTTGCGTTTCAGGTCCTTTTGCCGCAGCACCGATACCTGGCGCTCGACCAGCGAGACGGCGGTGCCGGTGGCGTGCGGGAGTTCGAGCAGGCCCAGCAGTTTGGCGTTTCGCTCGAAAAAATCCGGGTGCGCCGCCAGGTAATCGTAAACCGCTTGTTCGGACAGCCCTTCGTCGACGTAATCCGGTTTCGGTTGCGTGCTCATAATTCGACGGTCCCCTCAGAGATTAACTCGGCAGTTCCAGTCAGCCAGACCGGCTTTTTGCCGCCGCGCCAGCTTACCACGACTTGGCCGCCCGGCAGGCGCACTGTGACTTTGGAATCCAGCGCGCCAAGTCGGTGTCCGGCAACCATGGCGGCACACGCGCCGGTTCCGCATGCTTGGGTTTCGCCGACGCCACGCTCGTGCACGCGAAGATCAATCGTTGTCCTGTCAATGATACGCATGAAGCCGACGTTGGCGCGTTGTGGAAAGCGATCATGATGTTCGACAAGCGGCCCAAGCGTCGCAACCGGCGCGGTCGTGACATCAGCCACCTGCAACACGCAATGCGGATTACCCATCGAGACGACGGCAACTTCGAGCGTCTCGCCGTTCACGTCCAGCGGGTATTGTGGAGCCTCTGCGGCCGCGGTGAACGGAATATTCGCCGGTGTGAATTCCGGTGTGCCCATGCTGATCGAAACCAGACCTGCGTCCAGTATTTCGGCGTATACGAGGCCGGCTGGGCCCTCTAGTGTAAGGGATTGATTTTCCGGGGATTGTCCGACCAGAATCCGGGCAATGCAGCGGACGCCGTTGCCGCATTGTTCGACTTCGGAGCCGTCCGCATTGAAGACACGGTAGCTGGCCGCATTGTCCGGATCTCGCGCGGACGTCAACCACATCATCTGGTCGAAACCGGGTCCGATTTCAGCCGAGCCAAGCCGTTGCACGGTTGTCGCGTCGGGCGGCGACAGGTTGTCGCTGCGTCGATCCACGACAAGGATACGATTGCCGGTGCCGTGCATTTCAAAGTAGTCGAGCCGCATGTTTTGAGTGTAACAGTCGTCAGATTTGGTCGAATGGACTTTTGATGTTGGCGTCTGTAGCTTTACATAAATACGTAGCCACACTAACAACATCGCCCTTGGAGACAGTCATGCGGCACATAATGGTTTTGAATGCGAAAGGTGGTTGTGGCAAGAGCACCCTCGCCACCAACATTGCATCCTATTTCGCGAACGAGGGCGCCAGCGTCGCGCTCGCAGACTACGATCCACAGCGATCGAGTCTCGACTGGCTCGAACGCCGCCCCGATAATCGTCCTCGCATTGCCGGTGTGGCCGGATTCGACGGCGGCTTGCGGCATGCTCCGCGTACGGCGGACTTTGTCGTTATTGACGCGCCTGCTCGTTCGCATGGCAGTGAGCTCGTGGACCTCGTCAAACATGCAGAGACCATCGTTGTGCCGGTGCTGCCGTCGACGATCGACATGCAGGCCAGCAGCAAGTTTCTCGAGGAGCTCAAAAACATCGGCAAGATCGAGCGCAAACAAGCGAAGATCGGCACGGTTGCCAATCGAGTACGTGACAATACGTTGATTTTCGACGAGCTTGATGAATACCTGCTCAAAGCCCGCACGCCCTACATCGCTGCATTACGCGAAGCGCAAAACTACGTGCGGGCCTACACTCGCGGCCTCGGCATCTTCGAGCTGCCGGAGTACCTGGCGTGGCCCGACTGGGATGAGTGGAAGCCGCTGACGTCCTGGTTACGCAGCGTACGCAGCCAGCCGTAGCAAGAGCGCCGATGCAGGAGCGCTCCTACAGCATCGTGCCCAGGGGGCGCTCCGACAAGCTTGCCTTGATGCCGTCAGCCGGATCGGCATAACGCGGCGTTACGTCCAGCACGTCGCGCATCCTCGCCGTATCCACGATTCGTGACTCCGACATGAATGACAGGCGCTGCGGCGAAAACTGCCGTTGCGCTTCAGCGAGAGAAATCTCCGGCGGCGCCGGCAGCTCAAGCTGCCGGGCGACTTCATTGCTGAACCAGTGCGAGCTGCGGTGATCACCGTCACCGACGTTATAAACGCCGGCCGGAATTTCGGTAGAAAGCGCAGCAACACAACACTGCACCAGGTCATCCACGTGGATGCGATTGCCCGGGTTGGCGCTCTGCTCATCCAGAATCGGCATGCCGGATTCAATGCGTTCGACGCCGAGACGGCCCGGCCCGTAAATCCCCGGAGCCCTGAGGACGATCAACTGGCAATCGTTACCCGGCGCCCAGTCACCCAACTGTTGCTCGGCGGCGACGCGCCGGGCCGAGCGATCGTTCACCGGGTTGACCGGCGTAGCTTCAGTGACGCGCGCCCCGGCGTGGTCGCCGTACACACCGGTTGTGCTGATGTAGATAAAGCGCTCCGGCGCCCGCCTCAGCAGGGGCAGGAAGCGCAACAGGCGACTGTCGGGATTGCCGGCCGGTGGCACCGTGTAAACAACGGAGTACCGCCGAGGCAACTCGAGTGGCAGCGAGTCTGCGGCATCCAGATCGAAATAATAGACCGGGTGCATTGCGTCGATGGAAGATCGACTCAGGCCTGCCGCCGCGTCGGCGGGAAGCAGTCTTAACAAGCGCCGACCGGTGTAGCCGATGCCGGTGACCAGCGTGAACATGACGGGTGATGCGCGTGGTGCCAAACTGCTACTGGTCGGCGGTCATATGCGGGATCGCGGTGCGCGGTTGCGCTGCGACCATGCCAAGCCCGTCCCGGTATGCATCCGCGGCGGCGTCGGCCTCCCCCATCTGGTTCAGCAGGTTGCCATACTCCTGGTACGCCTCGGGCGTCGGCCGCAGGCTGATAACGGTCTCGAGGTAGCTGCGTGCTTTACCCCACAGCTCGTTTCGCAAGCACAGTCGGGCCGATGCGAGCAGCAGGTCCGGGTCGTCACCGTGTTTTTTCAGCCAGCCTTCGGCGCGTTTCAGTTGTTTCGTCGTATCGCCCGACTCGACCAGCCCGAATAGTCGCACCAGCTCACCGCGCCATTGGGACTTCAGTGCCGACGTGAGTTCTTTTTCGACCCGGTTATGTTCGCCGGCGCGCAACAAACCGGTGTAGTAAGACTCCAGCAACGAGGCGTCGGTTTTGAGCGGACGCGCCACTTGCTTCCAGATCGCGTCGATTTCGGTGGCGTCCGCGGCGGCGTCCAGCATTTCCTTGTGAATGCGAATTGTCCAGCGGTCGAGCAGGCCCGGCTTGAGCTGCTTGTTTTTCCCCAGCCGTGGCAGCAGCGCTTGCAAGGCATCCCAGTCTTCCAGTTCGTAATAAAGGCGGCCGAGCAGTGCCAGCGCCTGGGCATGATCCCGCGAGTTTTCGTCTATACGCCTGAGAGTTGCCAGCGCCTGCTCACGCTGGCCGCGATCGATCTGAAACTCGGCCTGCGTCAGCAGCACGGCGTTGGTCGCCTCGGGCGTCTCCTTGTAAGCAAGCCGCAACCACTCGTCGCGGCGCTCATCGCGCCCTTGCAGATGGGCGGCGCGCGCCGCCTGCAGATAGTTCATCAGCGGCGAGTCGCTGGTGGTGGCAGATCGTCCCAGCATTTTCTCGCCGCGCGCGAGATTGCCCTCGGCAACAGCGATCAGGCCTCGCGTGAGCTTTTGGCCGGAGCGTGCGGAGCGGTAGCGGCCCGCCGCTTCACCGAGCCGCCGCGGCGCGAGCACGATCTTGCGGATCAACCAGACCGCAAATACCAGCAGTAACGCAATGGCGAGCAAAACAGGCACCGACATTTCGACGGTGTAACCGCGGAAGTTGATGACGACGTAACCGGGATCGGCAAGCAGGAAGTGCGCGGCGAAAGCCGTCGCGAACAGTACCAGTACAACGATTATGCCAAATTTCACTGCGAACTCTCAGCCAACGTACGGTATTGCCGCAGCAAGCGCAGCGACGCCGAGATATCGGGTACCGATGTCGTAAACACGCTGCCACGAATCTCTGACAACGTTTCACGCGCGCTGGCAACCTGGGCGCTATCGGCATCGAAAAATTCATCCAGCAGCGCCCCGACGTCATCGATCGCCTGTTCAAATACGACCTGTTCGCCGCGCAGCAGCGCGAGTCTTGCGGCCTGCAATTGTAGTGCGATGTTATTGCGCAGGAAGGACTCACCATCCGGTGTCAGCATTGCAAGTTTCTCTCGGTCCGGCGGCGTGACCTTGATCAGCCCGGAGGCCGTAGATTTGACCGCGGCCCACGCCCGCCGCGCACCGCTCTGCTCGGCGTCAAAACTCTCCGTCTCTGAATCCTCGGCGCCTGCCGCCCGGGCCAACGGCAACGATTCGACCACCCTCGCGAGGCTTGCCAGTGTCAGGGTCGCGCCCGCGATATCGGGTTTTTCCATGACGTCGAGTGCCGCCGATTCATCGGCAATGGCGCGCCGCACATCCGTTAGTGCCGGGTCCGCAATTTGCACGACACGCTCGTCGGCCATACTGAGCGCCATCGACGCGAGTTGGGGGTTGTTCGCAAGCTGCAGCTGCGCGTTGGCAATCTGCAGGTAGTATTCCGCTTCAGCCAACAGCCAGGTATTGCGCGCGCTGGTGGACACGCCGGCAAGCGACGCCATCGAGCTTTCGAGTGTCGTCATTCTTCCGGGTAGTGAGCTCAATAGTCGCACCCGTTCGTCCAGCTCGCGACGCAACGCCTCGACCGCTGCTGCGGTCCCGTCGTCCGCGGCGTCGATGTTGCCCACACGACTTTCGAGGTCGGACAGCGATCGGCGCGTTGCCGTTAATTGCGACTCGACCCCGGCTACGGCGACTTCAACGCCGTTCTCGGCCGTATTCTGCCAGTCCTGGTAAAACGTGTAACCGAACGCCGCCAGTGCCGCCGCCGACAACAACAAGGCCAGCCAGGCGACGCCATTACCGCGCTTCCGGGGCGCCTTTGCCGGAGGCGCGATGGCGTCCGCTGCCGCCCTGTCCTCCGCCGCAATTTCATCGACCGGCCCGGCTTCATCCAAATCGTCGTCTGCAGTACTGTCCTCTGCCACATCCTCATCGACCGGCTTGGGTTCCTCCAGCTCATCGGCTGCAGGATCCGTTGTCGCGTCTTCCTGTTCAGTTGGCGTCTCGTTCTGCT